>Ga0182037_10000008_pt1 | contig 75019 bp, 73 predicted proteins | sample sta12Cox44000082_FD_125974 | JGI IMG/M metagenome (GOLD analysis project Ga0182037, IMG submission 125974) | Lab enrichment of tropical soil microbial communities from Luquillo Experimental Forest, Puerto Rico - statoxic.12C.oxic.44.000.082 | ecosystem: Environmental > Terrestrial > Soil >... | reverse complement strand
CCGTACTGCATGTCGTGCGGGATCAGCGACAGGACGATTGCAATGAACACCAGCGCCGGGATCGCCGTATCGATCATGCCGAAATAGAAGAAGCCGAACACACCGACCGTCGCTGCCCCGATTAGGTACATCTTTCTGCGCCCGATACGATCGGAGATGTGACCGGACAGCGGAATGGAGATGAACGAAACAGCGGATGCGACGAGCACAGCCGTTAGAATGAAGTCACGCGACATATGCAGCGTGCCGACGGCATAGGCGAAGATGAACGCCGTGAAGATATAGAAGGGAGCTTGCTCCGCCATACGCAACAAGGCGGACAGAATGATTTCTCTCGGTTGTTTCTTGATGACTTCCACGATGGGCGCACGTTCGATCTTGTTGGTTTCGAGCAGTTGCTTGAAAACAGGGGTCTCCAAAATGCCAAGACGAATCCACAGACCGACCCCGACGAGGATGATCGAAAGTGCGAACGGAAGTCTCCAGCCCCAGGTCGCGAACTGATCGCCCGACCAGTGGCTGAAGGCGAGGATTGCGAGGTTCGACAGGAATAATCCGGCGGGAACGCCGAATTGTGGCCACGATGCCACCAGGCCGCGGTGGCCGTGCGTTCTCGCCCATTCCATCGCCAAAAGCACCGAGCCGCCCCATTCGCCGCCGACGCCGATGCCCTGAATCATACGCAGGATCGTCAGGATCACGGCGCCCCAGATGCCGATCGAGGCGTAGGTCGGCACGAAGGCGATCAGGAAGGTCGCAATGCCCATGCAGAGCAGGGTGGCAATAAGCGTCGCCTTGCGCCCGATGCGGTCGCCGTAATGGCCGAATATCGCCGCTCCGATGGGCCGCCCGACGAAGCCGATGAAGTAGGTACCGAATGCCGCGAGCGTCGCCGTCAGCGGATCTTCGTTGGGAAAAAAGAGCTTGCCGAAGACCAGTCCGGCCGCGGTGCCGTAGATGAAAAAATCATACCATTCGATGGTGGTGCCGATTGTCGACGCGATGACTGCCTTGCGCAGTTGAGCGCTGTGTTCGGAAGTCGACAGATTTCCATAAACGGCTGCGACTGCCATCGTCAGCCTCCCTTGCCCTGTATGACCGCCCCTCGGGAGCGTGAGTGCGGGGCATATGCTCCCAACACGTTAGATACGCGGCAGTGATTTCGTTCCGTCGCTCACGCGAAAGTGTTCCAGGATGGGCTTTTGAGTTGGGGTGTGCATTCGGCCGACGGGGCTCTTACCGAGATCGCCAATCTGTTAGGCTTCGCGTCAAAAGATTGAGCGGACAACAAATTGGAGGAACGCCGTGCGCAGGAAACTTACAAAACGCGATGTGCTCAAAGGGGCCGGGGCGCTCGGCATCAGTGCTTTTGCCGTGCGGGTTGGCGCGGCGCCTGCCGCGGAAGCGGTAACGCCCGCATTAATCGAGGCAGCGAAAAAAGAGGGCAAGATCTCTTTCTACACGGCGATGGATCTCGAGTTCGCGGAGCGTCTCGGCAAGGCATTCGAAGCGAAATATCCCGGTATTACCGCGCGCGTGGAACGATCCGGCGCCGAGCGTGTCTTTTCGCGCATCGCACAGGAATATTCATCGAACATCCGCGTCGTCGACGTCGTCAACACAAGCGACCAGGCGCATTGCGTCATCTGGAAACGCAATGACTGGCTCGCGCCCTACCTGCCCGAAGAGGTCGTGAAATATTACGACAAGCGCTACTATGATCCGGAAGGGCTGAACGTCACGACGCGCATTCTTATCTCTCCGCTCGGTTACAACACCAATTTGGTGAAGAAGGAAGATGCGCCGAAGGGGTTCAAGGACCTGCTCGACCCGAAATGGAAGGGCAAGCTGGTCAAGGCGCATCCGGCCTACAGCGGCACGATCATGAACTCGACGTTCGAAACCGCGCGCGACCTCGGCTGGGATTATTTTGTGAAGCTCGCTGCGCAGAACGTCATGCAGGTTCAGTCGGCGACCGATACACCGAAGCGCATTTCGATCGGCGAGCGTGCGGTGATGGTGGACGGGGCGGGCTACCTTGTCATTCGCTACAAGGAGGCCGGTCAGCCGGTCGAAATCATTTATCCGGAAGAGGGGACGCCCCTCGCGACGGGTCCAAGCGCAGTGTTCAAGGGCGCTCCGAATCCGAACGCTGCGCGGCTGTTTCAGAGCTGGATGCATTCGCGCGAGGGCCAGCAGCTGATCGTCGACCTCGCGCGTCAGTACTCGCCGCACCCGCAAACCGTGGAGAAGCCCGGCATCCGCAAGCTCGCCGACATCAAGCTGATGAAAGAGGATCCGGAAGCGATCCTCGCGCAGGCTGATGACGTGAAGAAGCGGTACGCGGAGATCTTCAAGGTGTGACGACGATTGTCGCTTCGCACACTGCCTGAGCTTTCTCTAGAAAAAGAAACCGCCGCAAGGTCGGCGGTTTCAAGGTTTAGGGTGCACGAAGTGACGTCAGGGGGATTACTTCAACTGCGTGGAAACGCTGTTGAACTTGCCGTTCAGGTTCACGCCGATTGCATTCACGGTCGCTATGATCACGACAGAGATGCCCGCGGCGATGAGCCCATACTCGATGGCGGTCGTGCCTGACTCGTCTTTCAGAAACATAAGGACCTTGTCCATCTGGCAGACTCCTTCGCTGGGAGATACTGCAGGTGAGATTGCTGCCGACGTCTTAAAAAGCGCGTTTCAAGGTGCGATTTAGTTGATTCAAATTCGACGCAAGCGGAACTCTCGATTTGGACGCGCGGCTATTTGTGGCGGTCAAACCTGCGTCCTCGCTACTGGGCCGGTGTTTCCGCAGAAAGTTGAGAAACCTCCCATCTTTGAACTAGTAAATCCGCCAAGGGAATCGCGAGCCACAGGCTCTACTCGGCGGCCTCACGCCTTGGATGGGCGTCCTGGTCCTGCAAGTCTTCATGCGGAACGGATCTGGCCCAGTTCATGACCCATGCGGAAAACCGGTCGAGATAGAGGTAAATCACCGGCGTCGTGAACAGCGTCAGCGCCTGACTCACGAGCAGGCCGCCGACCATCGCATAGCCGAGCGGCTGCCGGATCTCCGAGCCTGTTCCCTGGCCCAGCATCAGCGGCACGCCGCCCAGCATGGCCGCCATGGTGGTCATCATGATCGGGCGGAAACGAAGCAGGGCGGCTCGCCGGATCGCATCGTATGGCGAGAGGCCGTCATCGCGGGTCGCCACGATGGCGAAGTCGACCATCATGATTCCGTTCTTCTTCACGATGCCGATCAGCAGAATGATGCCGATGAGTGCAACCAGACTGAAATCGAAATGAAACAACATCAACGTCAGCAGCGCGCCGACACCCGCCGAGGGAAGCGTCGAGAGAATCGTGATCGGGTGAATATAGCTCTCGTAGAGAATTCCGAGAATGAGATACACCACGATCAGCGCGGCAAGGATCAGTAGCGGCACGGTCGAGAGCGAGTCCTGGAATGCCTGCGCGTTGCCCTGGAAGGTCGTGTTGATCGTCGCCGGCACGTTGAGCTCGGCCTTGGCTTTCTCGATCGCGTCGGTGGCCTGGCCCAGCGCCGTTCCCTGCGCCAGATTGAAGCTGATGGTGATGGCCGGGAACTGGCCTTGATGGCTTATCGACAAGGGCTCGATGGGATGGGTAGTCCACTTCGCGAATGCCGAAAGTGGTACCTCGCCATTGGTCGTCGGCGAGCGCATGAAAATCCTGTCGAGCGTCGCCGGATCGCCCTGCAGCGACGGCGTCACCTCCATGATCACGTAGTAGCTCGACAGCTGCGTGAAATACTGTGCGATCTGGCGTTGGCCGAACGCGTCGTAAAGCGTGTCGTCGATCGCCTGCGGAGTGAATCCATATCGTGAGGCCTGGTCGCGATCGACCTTCAAGGTCAGCGTCAGGCCTTCCGTCTGCTGATCGCTCGCGACATCGCGCAATTCAGGCAGAGTCTTGAGCTTGGCAAGGATTTTCGGCGCCCATTCATTAAGCTGTTCGACGTCCGCGCTCTGCAGCGTGTACTGGAATTGCGTGCGCGATGCGCGGCCACCGACACGAACGTCCTGCGCTGCCTGGAGGAAGAGCCGCGCACCTTGCACCTTGTCCAGCGGGGCGCGCAGCCGAGCGATGATCTGGTCGGCATTTGCCGTGCGTTCATTGCGCGGCTTCAAGGTGATGAACATGCGGGCGGTGTTCGGTGGATTGCCTGGCCCGCCCATGAACATCGCGACGTGGTCGACGGCGGGATCGCTCCGCACGATCTCTCCGAGCTGCTGCTGGTAGCGCATCATCTGGTCGGGCGAAGTTTCCTGCGCGGCCTCGGAAATGCCGGTCAGCAGCCCGATATCCTGCTGCGGGAAAAAGCCTTTCGGGATGATCATAAACAGAAAGACGGACAGACCCAGCGTCGCGAAGAAGACCGCCAGCGTTATGCGCTGGTGTCTCATGACCAGGTCGAGCCCGCGCTCATAGGCATGCAGGAGCGCATCGAAGGCGCGTTCGCTCCAGGCATAGAGCTTTCCGTGGTGCGCTTCCTTCGGCGGCCGCAGAACCCGCGAGGCCATCATCGGGGTCAGCGTCAGCGAGACGAAGGCCGATACCAGGATGGCCATCGACAGGGTGACGGCGAATTCGCGGAAAAGACGTCCGATGATTCCGCCCATCAGCAGCAACGGAATGAGAACGGCGACCAGGGAGATGCTGATCGAAATGATCGTGAAGGCGATTTCGCGCGATCCGTGCAGCGCGGCCTGGAGCGCCGTTTCTCCGGCTTCGACGTAGCGCGTTATGTTTTCCAGCATGACGATCGCGTCGTCAACGACGAAGCCGACGGCGATCGTCAGGGCCATCAGCGAAAGGTTGTCGAGGCTGTAGCCGAACGGCCACATCAATGCGCAGGCACCGAGAAGCGCGAGCGGTACCGTCACGCTGGGAATGATCGTCGCCCAGAAGCTGCGCAGGAACACGAAGATGACCATCACGACGAGCAGGATCGTGACGAGGAGCGTGAATTGCACGTCGGCGACGGAAGCCCGGATGGTCTGGGTGCGATCGCTCAGCGTGAAGACGTTGATGCCCGGCGGCATCGTTGCGCGCAGCTTCGGCAGCGTCGCGTTGATCTTGTCGACGGTGTCGATGACGTTGGCGCCCGGCTGCTTGAAGATCACGAGGACGATTCCGCGCTTGCCGTCCGCCCATCCGGCCTGCGTGGTGTCCTGCGGGCCTGACACCGCTTGCCCGATATCGCGGACGCGCAGCGGCGCTCCGTTGCGATAGGCGACGATGACGTCGTTCCAATCCTTTGAATTCGGCAATTGGTCGTTGGTGTAGATCGTGAAGGCGCGCCTGTCGCCGCGGATGGTGCCCTTCGGATTGTCGACAGTTGAGATCGACAGCGGCGTGCGCACATCCTCGAGGGAGAGGCCCTTGGCAACGAGCTTGGCCGGGTCGAGCTGCACGCGGATCGCCGGCTTCTGCTGGCCGCCGATCAGCACCTGCGCGACACCGGAGATCTGGCTGATCTGCTGGGCGAGCTTGGTCTCGACGTTGTCGTCGACCTCCGTCAGCGGGAGCGTGTCCGAGGTCGCGCCGAGCAGAAGGATAGGTGAGTCCGCCGGGTTGACCTTGCGATAGGTCGGCGGGCTCGGAAGATTCTTCGGCAATTGCCCGCCGGCTGCGTTGATCGCGGCCTGCACGTCGTTTGCGGCGGCATCGATACTGCGATCGAGGACGAACTGGATCGTGATCGACGTCGAGCCGACCACGCTGGTCGAGGTCATCTGCGAAACGCCGGCAATCTGCGCGAATTGCGTTTCCAGCGGCTGGGCCACCGCCGATGCCATCGTGTCGGGGCTTGCGCCGGGCAGGGTAGCGTTGACCTGGATGGTGGGGAAATCGACCTGGGGCAGGGGTGCCACCGGCAGGCGCGGATAGGCGACTAGGCCGACGAACAGCACGCCCACCATCAGCAACGAGGTAGCGACGGGCAGTCGGATGAATGGTGCGGAGATTCCCCCTTCCATGATCAGGGTTCTTTTTGTGCGGTGTTGGCCGCCTCTTTGTCGGGCGACGACGACGGGTTTGCGTTGCGCGGGGTGACGAGCGCACCTTCAGTCAGCCGGTACTGTCCGGTGGTGACGACGCGGTCGCCGCTCGCAAGGCCTTTGCGCACGACGCTTTGCGAGGTGCCTTCATCGCCTACCTCGATGTCGCGCTTCTCGACCTTGTTGTCCTTGCCGACGACAAACGAATAGAGCCCGTTCGGCCCATGCTGGATCGCGTCGTTCGATATGACCAGGACATTTCTTTGCGTATCGATCAGGAGCCGCGTCGCCACGGAAAGCCCGGGCCACAATGCGTTGTCCTTGTTCTCGAAGGTGGCCTTCATCTGGATCGTTCCGCTCGCCTGGTCGACTTTGTTGTCGACCAGCGCAAGACGGCCCTGAGCGAGCGTCTTTGTGCTGTCCGAGGACAGCGCGATGACCGGCACGGTGCCCGCGGCGAGCGCCTTGTTGATCTGCCCGACGTTTTCTTCCGGCGCCGTAAACACAACCGAAATCGGCTGTAGCTTCACGATCGTGACAATGCCCGTCTGGTCTGTCGCATGCACGATGTTGCCGGGATCGATCAGCCGGAAGCCGACCTTGCCAGTGAGCGGAGAGCGGATCGTCGTGTAGCTGAGCTGAGTCTGCGCGTTGTCGATCGAGGCCTGGTCGCCTTTGATCTGTGCATTGAGCGTGTCGACCTTCGCCTGTTGCGTGTCGAGCTGCTGCCGCGAGGCATAGTCCTGTTTGGCGAGCTGGCTGTAGCGCTCGAGATCGAGCTGCGCATTTTTCAGGTTGGCTTCGTCCTGCGCTTTCTTGGCTTGCGCCATTCCCAGCGCCGCCTGGAAGGGTCGCGGGTCGATCTGCACAAGCAGATCGCCTTCATTGACCATCTGGCCCTGGCGGAATTCGACCTTGATCACCTGGCCGTCGACCTGGCTGCGCACGGTCACGGTGCGGTAAGGCTGCACGGTGCCGAGACCGTTCAGGTACACCGGAAAATCCGCATTCTGGATTGTCTGGGTCACGACCGGCACGGGCGCGGGTCCTTTGGCCTCGCGTTTGCCGGAGTCGGCGGACATGTAAAGCCAGCCCAGGTAACCGAAGACCGCAATAGCACAGACGCCCAGCACGCCTGCCAGGGTGCCAAGCCGGAAAGAAAATGGACGTTTCAAAAAAATCTCCGAGTTCACCGCCGGTTGATTGCCGCCCCACCCCTTCAATCAATGAACGTCGTCGCGGTTCAAACCCTGTGTTCCCGGTACAGCCCCAAGTATGTCTTTTTGGAAAGTTTATGCGCAATTAATTTGGCGGCTTGCGAAGACAATGGAACATCTATCCGAGCATGCTTATTGTTTGGTGGGCGCGACACTTTGCGTTGAATCTTCGGGGGAACAAGATGCGCCCCTACCAGACAACGTCCTCGTTCCCGGACGTTTCAAATATTGTTGATCTCGCACATTACCGAAAAGCAAGGCGGCCGCGATCGCCCGGCCTGACAGGATTGCCCTTGCGAGCGCGCGAGGGATCCTCCGCCGACGTGTGGCTGCACGATGATTACCGCGAGCGCATGAAGGTGAACGCCGTCGTATTCGTGTTCCTGATGTTGCTCATCACAAGCGGGGTGTGGCTGCTGGACGGTCTCGCTGCGTCGTTCGGGCCTGAGCGCCTGATTCATCATCACGCACAGAACCGCGATCTGGGTCCGGATCGCATGGTGTCGCTGCCGGCGAAAATCGGCAACATCCTCTGAATCCGCGCGCGCGCCGATGTTGGCGCGACTTCTTCTGCAAAACGCGCAAAAATTACGCCTCATTAACGCAGGGCACTTCGTGCCGTCCCGTTGAAAGTGTTGGCGGGCGCGGACTCCCAAAGCGGGACGGAAAGCGCATGAGAAACCGGAAAGGGCCGCACCAGGATCAAATGAACACAATGTGTCTCGACAGATTTTTTACCCGGCAGAATGTCGCCCTTTATCGAACGCTCGCAGACAAAAGGACGAGCGCTGCAAAGCGCAAGGAGGTCCTGCAGCTGCTGGCCGAGGAGCAAATCAAATTCAGGTCAGATTTCGCGAGGCCTGCGGCGCACGCAAATCAGGTGTGACGTGTCCTCATGATGATAATGCCGCCGGCCACGTTAGAAGGGGATTGGACTGTCAGCCGAGCACGGTAACCCGATGGACCTTAAAGTCGTCGTGATCCTTTCGTTGGTGGGTGTTGCCATCTGGCTTTCCCATATCGCAACGAAAAAACGTGAAAAGATTCACAAGTGAGTCATTTCGACGTTTGCATCTGACGTCGTCCTTGTAAGTAAAGATTTTGTCGCTAGTGGCTTGAAGCTTTTGTCGCGGTGCTCTTCCAATGACCCGGTTGGAACCGCTACGATTCCGTCCGGGAGTCTGGGGATGGCAATGAAGCGGCGTGAATTTTTTCCCTTTCTTGTTGGCGTCGTTTCGTGGTCGTTCGCGGCGCGTGCGCAAACGCAGCCGGGCGCAAGCCAGGCAGTCGATGATGCCGTCGGTCAGATCGCGACCCTGCAGGGCGGCGCGACGGTGACGCGCGGCAAGACGGCGGCCGCGGCGCTCAAGATCAGCGACGCTGTCTACAGGAATGACGTGCTGGCGACCGGCACCAACGCGGCGCTCGGCGTGACCTTCGACGATGAGACGACGTTGAGCCTCAGCGCGAACGCACGCATCGTCGTCGACGACTTCGTCTACGAGAAGGGCGCCAAGGGCAACAAGGCCGTGCTCAACGTCGCGCGCGGTACGGTCGCTTTCGTCGCAAGTCTCGTGGCGAAGACCGGCGACATGACGATCACGACGCCGACTTCGACGCTCGGCATTCGCGGCACCACGGGTGTCGTCGATGTTCCGGACAACGCGGCGGCCGGCGGCGCCGGCGAGGCGAAGATCAAGCTCTATCCCGATGCCGACGGGCGCGTGGGCCGCATCGAGGTTTTCAGCCGGCAGGGCGAGCGGCTTGGCGCCTTGACGCAAGGCTCGAGCGCCTTCGCGATCCGTCCTGGCGTCGGCGGGCGCTTTGCCGCCGTGCCGTTCCAGATTCCGCCGCAGGAAGCGGCACGCGATCGCGGCGTGGTGCAGCGGCTGTTCGCGTCACACAATATCGGGCGCCAGATGATCTTGCAGCGCCGTCAATTGCGCGGTCCGAATCTTCCGCGGCAGAACCAGCGACCGAACCAGCGGCCCAATCTGCAGCAGCAGAATCCGCCGGGGAGGTCGGGCGTTCCGCAGTCGCCCAATCCGAATTTGCAGCAGAAGGGCAATCCGGCCGCGCCGAAGCGCGGTGGCGGGCTGGGAGGGAGATTGAAGAAGCTCAATCCCTTCGCGCCGAAGCGAAACGATCAGCTGCCGCGCTGACGCCTTCGCCTCGTTCAATTTCGTCCCATCGCCCCCGGTGAGTCCAGAAGTCTCTCCTGTTGTGGGCAATCGCTACCGCGCTGGATACCTGCTTTCTGGGGAGTACTTGCCGTTTTCGCAGGTAACCGGTTCCAATGCGCGGTATCATCTGGCCGGGCTGTTTTGAGTCTGCGTCGTTTCGATAGGTCGTCAGTCAGGGGTTGGGCATGAAAGCACTTCATCTGGGTGCATTGCTCGCGGTGTGTGTAGTTTCCAGCGCCACCGCCCAAACTGCCGTGGGCCCGGTTGCAATAACCAATACGGTCAATGGTGTCCCGGTCACGGTCAATGCGACGTCGTGGATTACCGTCAATTCGTCCGGAAATGAGCGGACCGTCCAGGCGCGGATCTTCGCCGACCTCATCGACCTGCAGAAGAAGTTCGCCAGCATCCTCGACGCGTTTAAGCCGTCCGCCAACAACTGCGCCAACAAGGCGGCCGACACCCAAAACCCGGTCGTGTCGTTCCGCAACGGTTCCATTGTTCCGGTCGACGACCAGCTGATGATGTCGGTCCGTGGCGATGTCGGCGTCGTGTCCTGTGTGGCCGGCCCGCAGAAAACTGCGACGGTATTGAAGAATAAGAAGCTGCTGTTCCTGAAGTGGAAGGTTCCCGTCACGCACGTCGTGCGCACCGTGAAGGAGCGCAAGGACGGCGCGCAGGCCTTCCGCGGAAACCTGCCGATCCAGCTGGTGAGGAAGGATGGCGCGAGCGTCGCGCTGAAGGTCGCCGACCCCGACATCAAGCTGGAAGGAGCGGAGCGCTTGATGACGAACGCGAACGTAAACCTCGCCAAGACGCATATCAATCAGAAGGTTTACGCTGCGCTGCAGAGCGCGATCGATCCGGGGAAGCTCAAGGCCGCGCTGCCGAAGGATCTGCAGAAGATGAACATGACGGTCGTGTCCGCGCGCTTCCGCAGCTACGGCGGCCATGCCATCGCCGAGATCAACCTCGCCGCGGCGACCGCGCCCTACACGCAATAGGCGCGCGCGGGTGAATAATGCGTAAGGCGTTGCGGCTGCCTAGTGATTGGCGCCCGCAACGGCTCCTGTCAGACCAAGAACTCCTCACTCGGCTTTCGAAAATTCAGTCAGTTGATGGGCCGGCACCGACACCACATTTGGGGATCCCCATGGCGTCGAAACTCGCATGGCACCGAACGGCGTTGAGAGAGTTTGCGTCATTACAGTGCTGATGACCGCGGCGACCCGGCCCTCGCAGTCAAACACTGGCGCTCCGGAAGCGCCGTAATCAATCACAAGCCGGTTATCCCCGTCGTAGAATTCAAGAAGCGCGCTGCCTGCGAGCCTGCCCCCATCCACGTATTGCACGAACCGGCCCGCCACAATGTGTAGGGTGTTGTCCGGGTAGGCAACTGTCACGACATGATCATCTGGCACGAGTGGCGCCATGCGGATTGCAGCGCTCCTCGCATTAGAAACAGGACCCTCCAATTCAAGCACGGCCAATTTCTCGTTGTGGCTTCCCGCTACGCGCTGGATGCGGGCGGACATCGACCGCCGGCCAGCGTCACCCTCAATCGCGACCGGCTTCCACTCCTGGGTGGAAAGCTTCATCCCGAAGGCAACATGCGCGGCAGTGACAATCGTCGTGGGAGACTGAAACCACGCGGTGGCGCGTGTGGCGACCACATCGGACTGTGCACCGCGCTCGGCGCCGTCGAAATATCGCGTGATGCTAACAGCCGAACGCGCCAGGAGCTCCGGATCGATGCACGCTGTCGCAGCGCGGATAGACGCCGAATAAAGCGCGATGAAAATCAGCGCGCAGCAAGCCCGAAGGCGCATCGCAATAGTCACCCCTTCCCCAGGCAAATGGAAAGGTAGAATCGATTCTTCGACAAGAACTTTTTGTCACTTATCCGGTTAATTCTATTCGCGCTCTCGACACGATGACGCCGCGTTTCGTTTTCGAAGCTGCCACCGACAACGTCATCAGTATCGCTGTCGTTCATGAGTCCGATTTGCGACACTGATGTCCGCTTTTCGCCCTTAGCGGACATCGACTTGTGCTCGTGCTCCGCCGGGATGATCCGATTTAGCCTCGTCGGCCCAACAGCGTTCGTATTAGGCGTGCTTGCTTCAGGCCGCGTCGCCACGGTGATGCAATTGCCACCGATCCTGGAATCCGACTTGTATAAATATTTGACCCTGGTGGCGCTGCCGGTGGCGATACTAGGGACGAGATGCGGCTATCGTCAGTGGTCAGTCGCGTGGTTGGACTCAAATTCCTTTAATTGCGTTCGCGATAGCTGCAATCGGTCTATCTTGGCTACAGGTTCGGTTTGATTCAGCCCGAACCCTCCGGCTACAGGTTTTCAATATTTATCCGTGAATTGCCATTTGATTTCGCAGTCATAAACTGGGGATTTGTTGCATTGTACTTGGCATGCCGCATGTGGCCGAACTTCGACACGGCCCGGTTTGCGATGTGGCTTTCCGTGGTCGCGATGTCTCTCCCAAATGTTTTGTTGTTTCACACAGCTTGGGAGATGGTTTCCAGTACCGTCGGTGTGGACCAGGGCATTGGCTTCACGGAAGCCATGGTCACGTTGCCTGTCGTCACGATCATTTGGCCCAGGCCATTGCCTGGCATTTTCGATGCTGGCTTTTGGGATTAGTTTTGTATCTCCGCGCTCATGGCGCCTATACCGTTTTTCGGTTTGATTGGTTGGCTTGCAGGACAACTGATTGGATGGACGGCGTCCAGGTTTCAAAGAAAAGCTACTGTGCAGTCTTAGTCCGAGTTTGGCCATTAGCGGACATCGGCTCCTGCGCTGCACATGTCTACTTTTGACCCAAAACGGACAATGGGCCTGGCGCCACACCCGACCACGGTTGCCGAGGAAGGTAGAGCTATCCTACCGTGGTGCGCTCGACCAATCTATTGTCAGGTGAGTGGAGATGGCTATGAAAACTTGGGCTATCTATGCTTCCGCATTAGCGTTCGCCGCAATGTCTGCCTTGGCAGCCTCGGCGCAAACAAAAACTGGCGTCGATAAACTTTACATCATCAATTGCGGCGAGGGTGTCGCCGGTGACATTTCTCGTTGGTCGCCGGGCGTCAATGTCGGCAAGTCGATGGATTTCGTCGACAATTGTTACCTGATTCACCACACGCAGGGTTGGCTGCTTTGGGATACAGGCATCACCGACGCCATTGCCGCTAAGCCCGATGGCGAGGCGCCCGCCGACCCGCGTATGACACATTGGCGGCGACCGAAGACACTCGCCTCACAACTTGAAATGTTGGGGGTGAAGCCCGCCGACATCAAATATGTCGCTGTATCACACACTCATCCCGACCATATCGGCAACGTCGAAATGTTCCCGCAGACAATGTTGCTGGTGCAGAAGGCAGAATATGAGTGGCCGAGCCCGCTCGGTGTGGGACGCTTCAAGCCGGAGCATCCGGTGACCAAGCTCGAAGGCGATTACGACGTCTTCGGCGACGGCAGCGTAACACTCCTTGCCACGCCCGGTCATACGCCGGGTCACCAGTCGCTGCTGCTGAAATTGCCCAACACTGGCGCAATAGTTCTCTCCGGCGACGCGGTTCACTTCAAAAGCAATTGGGACAATCGCCGCGTGCCCTCAGGCAATACCGACAAGGACAAGACGCTCGCCTCGATGCAGCGCATCGCCGACATCTTGGCAAAAGAGAATGCGCAGCTTTGGATCAATCATGACAAGGCCCAACGTGATACTTTGAAGATGGCGCCCGCGTACTACGACTGAGGTGCCGCTAGCAGCTTTTGGCCCATAGCGGACATGGCCTCTCGCACTCCGCATTCCTATTGGCCCTTAGCGGACACGAGCAATTGCACTGCGGTCGTCATGCCGGACCTTGTGCCGGGCGTCTCGCTTAGGTGGTAAGGTTGCCGGGACTAGCCCGGCCACGGACGGCGCCGCTGAAATCCGATTTTGCGAAATGGTTCCGCGGCGTTCGATTTTTCAACGGCGCGCTTTAATGTCAGAACAGGAACGTAGCCAGTGCCCTCGCGTTGTACCTCCGGCTGGAGGTCCTCGATGCGAATGCCGATCGTCTCATATTTTATTGTGGTGGGCGCGGTGCTCACCGGGCTGCTGATCTGGTTCGGCGATGACGGCGAACTGGAAAGCGCGCCGCTGCGCACCTCGCAGCAGATCGGTATCCCCAAGCCGTTCAAGGGCAAACCGGAATCGATGCCCGACATCACCAATATGAATTTCGCGGCCGCGCGCGAGCGTCCGGCGGCGGAGCGCGAACGCGCGCCGGAAAAGTCCGCGAAGGTCGCCGCCCAGCCGAAGCCGCGGCACAAGACCGTCGTCCGCACCTGGCAGCCGTCGCCCGCGCGGAACTGGTTCGCCGAATATCCGCACGACACCCTGATGGGCATCCACTAGCCGAGCGCAATCCGTCCCGGCCGGGGCGTGCCGGGTGAGCTTTGCGCGCGCCCCGAGAACCGGTAGGCCATGCGTGCATGGCCTGTGCAGTAGGACACGCCATCGGCCGTGCTGTTGCCGCAGAAGTTGAAATCGGGCGTGCCGACGGACCCGATCGGCCAGCGGCACTTGCGCGCGGTGAGATTGAACAGCGAGCAGGGCTCAGGGCTCAGAACGTCCGTTACCACCGGCTCGGCGGCGAACAGCGCCTTGAGCGCGAGCCGCTGGGTGAGGACGTGCGGTCGCCGGGGCGACGCCGCGCGGGGAGTTCCGGGAGCGGCGATGCGCCGGCCGCGCGAGAGACCGAGCCGGTTCATTTTGCCGATGACGGCATTGCGTGAAACGCCGATTTCCTGAGCAATCTGAGCGCAGGAGAGTCCGGCGTTGAAGCAAGTTCTGAGCATGACCACGCGTTCTGTGGTCCAGGGGCTCCGTGGATTGTCGCTAGCGATATCGGTGGTCATGGTGGCCTCGTGACCCGTTGGAGCGGCCATGCTGGGCCGCCGGCAGGGCGAGGTCGCACCCACGCGTAAGATCGCGCTGCAGATCGAGATGCCGCCCCTCAGGCCGACCGCGCAAATCGACGCTTTGGCTTCCTGCCTCGCGCCGTGCCGCATCCGCGCCGCCGGACTATGAGCCCGCCATGGTCGATCGAATGCTGAGGTTCCGCCCTTTGGCCAGGTCCCGCGCGTTTGACCTGTGTGGAGGGCTGGTCAGCGCGCGGGAGGGCTGGCCGACGAGCGAAATTTCCTCGCCGAATCAAGCGTTCCACGATTCGATTCGCACCGCAAGGGTTATAATGCCATAATAACGGCATTATAATAACAGGTAGGTGTACACATGGCGCGTCCAGAAAACCGCTCGGAAGCGCGGGCTCTCAGTCTCACGTTACCCACCGAGACGTTTAATTATCTGGTCCTTCTGGCAACGCTCGGTAAGCTCGGCCGCACGGAAAACGAAGTGGCCACGCATCTTCTCGTCCGCGAGACCTACGCCATGTACGAGCGCGGCTTCCACAACGAGCGCGTGCCGCCGCCCGCTGAGGAGTGAGGCGTGACGACCGATACCCGCACCGAAACGAAGCATCGCGCTGCCGCGTGCCGCGAGCGCGCCGCGCAGTACGAGGCGTTGGCCGCGGAAGCCAAGCAGCGCGGCGACAACGAAATGAGCGCGAGCTTCGCCAGCAGCGCCGTGGAAGAGCGCATGGAAGCGCAGCGCCTCGAGGACAGCTTGAAGCCCTAACGGTTTGACGGCGCACACCGTCGTAGGCGCACTGCGCGCCTGCTGTCATTTTATTGTGTCCACGATCAGATTACCGATGTCTGCGGTTCCCGGAAAGATAAGGGTCACCCCGGAGTCCGCTCGTAAACACTTCGTTTGCAGGGAGTCGAAAAGACGACAATCCGCTTTGCGGAATAGGTAGATTTCCCTCTCTAATCAGACCAAGCCTGCCAATGGATTGATTGCTTGACTTCCGGGGAACACATTCTGCGCGAGGAGATGATCATCGACGCACAAGTGTTCCTTGAGTATTCCCTTCATGACCGCACGCAGATCGGTAGTCGGTTTGAGGTCGCGCCCGTCGCGGAGGTTTGCTTCTTTCAGGCCGGGCCAGTCGGCAATGACGCGGCCGCCCTTCAACGCACCGCCAATGAGCAGGGCGACGGTTGCCGTGCCGTGATCCGTGCCCTCGGTGCCATTGATGCGCGCCGTTCTGCCGAATTCGGTGATCACCGCAACCACGCTGTCTTTCCAGGAATCGCCCATGCCGATTTCAAGAGCATTGATGGCGCCATCCAGCGCAGCAAGGAGAAGCGCGAGGCGTCCTTTGGTCGCCCCTTCGTTTGCGTGGGTATCCCAGCCGTCAAAGGCCACCGCACCGACACGCGGGCCATCCGGCCGTGCCATGAACTTGGCAGCGGCGGAAGCGGATTCGGCGAAATAAGCGCGAACCGCCGCTCCCGGGATAGCCGGTGCCATTTGAGGCTTCTTTGCAGTGTCGCCCATCGCGGCGCCGCTGGCGATCGCACTGAGGGCGCTGCGCTCCTCCAATGCATTGGCCAAAGTCGGGTCGGTGTGGCGGTAGAGATCAACGAGCCTGCTCACCGTGTCATTGCTGGCTGGTGGCAGCCGGGGAGGCATCCACGCCAGAACGGGCGCGGGTCCGCGCGCTACCAACGGTGCGATTGGTCCGACCGCAAACGCCTGTCTCGCGTTTACGCGTCCGGCCGCTGGCAAGCCAGCAAGCGCACGGTTAAGCCAGCCGGTATCGGCCGAGCCCGGACGGATGAAGCCGCTTTCCAGCACATCCTGCCCGTCGAAGTGTGATCGTTCGCGATAGGGTGTCGCGACCGCGTGGACGATTGTTGCCTGTCCGGCTTTGTAGAGGCGGTGCAGGTTGGGCATGGCCGGATTGAGCGCAAAGTAAGAATCGAGGGGCAAAGCAGCCGTTGCTCCCTCAGTCGTGAGCGCATTTTCGCCGCGCAAGCGCTGCCAATCTGGGTCGCCCACGGGGGCAACGGTGGCGAGACCGTCAAGCGCTCCGCGAAGCACGATCACCAGAAAGCGCGGATCCCGGCATTCCGCCTGCGCCACACGCGGCAGGTAGGCCCAGGCAAACAGCGCTCCCGATCCCAGCAAAAGTTCGCGGCGATTGGATTGATGGATCATGACATCACCTTCGTTGGAATTCGGAAGACATCAGGAGAAGGGCGAGGGCTTGTGATCGACTTTCCGCGCGACTCAATGCCTCTTTGGTTTCGTTTGAGAGCAGGGGGCCGAAGGTGTTCTGCGCGATGGCTGCCGGGTCGAGCGTATCGCCGACGCGCCGCGAAATCTGGTTGGCGATATCCAGGCGTTGACCAAGGCCGTCCATCCACGCCGTGCTGTTGTCGGAAAATCCGTTGGGCGCCGGCACGCGCCACAGGGGTTCGCCCAGCAGATTTTGTGCCTGCAAGATCGGCCTGACATCGGGCGGTTTGACGCCGCACACGCGCAATGAGCTGACCACCCAATCCGACGGGCGACGAAGCTTTGTCGGGGCAGGGTCCCAGGCTTCGGGTGCAGTGATCAGTGCCTTTGAAACTTCCTTCAGATCGCCCTTCGTATCGAGGAAGCGCGATGCGAGGCGGGCTACGAGGGAGCGGGGAGGATCATCCGCCACGAAATGGGAGGCGAGCTTGAGTGCGATATGATTTGCAGTTGCGGGACTCTTTGACAATGTAAGCAGTACCGCGTGCCCCTGTTCAAAGCCGCGGTCTTCGTAGTCGTTGCCGATCACCCGGTGCGTACCGGGTTCGTGCATTCGCGGATTGAACGTGAACTCGCCGCCATGGTCGGGAGACTGGCGTAGCGGCACGATGCTCCAGCCAGTGATCACTTTGGCGAAATTTGTGACATCGTCCTGCGAATAGCCCGTCCGGACTCCGAGCGTGTGCAGCTCAAGAATCTCGCGCGCGAGATTTTCATTGAGGCCTTTGCCACGCCGCAGACCGGCGAACGAATTGGGGCCAATCGAGCGCGCATTGTCCAGGTAGAGCAGCATGGCCGGATGCGATTCGACTGCAAGGAGCATGTCGGAGAACTTGCCGGTCACATGCGGACGGATTGCTTCGCGTTCGTACGCACCGCACAGCGGGCGCACGCCGCCTTTGTCGGCGGAAATGCAAAAGTGATTGGACCAGAACCACACCAGACGCTCAACGAAGCCGGCATCAGCCGCCAGGGCGGACTCAAGGCGTGCCTTTGATTCCTCAAGGTAGATTTGCTGCGGCAGGCCAGGGCCCGGATTGCCCGGTTGCTTCTCTTCTGACGAACCGGCTTCTTTCGCCTGCTGCTTCTCGGCCCCGCTTTGCGCATTGGCGGCGAGCCGCGCGGCCTTGCGCTCCTGGCGAAAATCAAAAGCCGCACGCGCGGCCTCTCCTGAGCTCAACAGATCGTCGTTCTTGATCAGGGCGGCATCAGATTTGTCGAGCTCGGCCAACATGGCTGATCGGGTATCGCCGATCAAATCGGTTGATCCCAACTTTGACGGCAATCCAAACCGGTGGAGCGCCACAATGCTTTGCGCACGCGGATCACGGGCCATTTCAAGCCCCATTCGTTTTTGCGCCCCGCGCCGCGATAATTCAGCGGCCCGTCATTGTCGCTCAGGTGAAATGAATGAGGAGTGAAAATGACATTAAATTTGCGTCATGTAGCCTGCGGGTTGCGACTGCTGCGGTGAGACTAGCGCGGCGGAATCTGAATGAACTCTGCCAGTTGTTCCTGAGTGAGTGGTTTTTCCAGAAATTTGCCGGCAATCGCGTCCTGCATCACAAGGTCTATGTCCGATACCTTATCCGGATTAAGTGCCGATTTCGGATTGAATTCATTGCGTTGCAATTCGACCAAGTTTTCGGGCATTTGCATTTGTTCAGAATAGTACTTCACTGCCAATGGATTTGAGTACATCCAGTCAAGCGTCTCCCGATATGCACGCATGAACCGTACCATGACGTCACGCCGGTTCTTGAGTGCATTAGCGTTGACGATTTCGACGCGTACGGTTTGATTCCGCATGGAAGGTACATCGTTGCCGCGCATGACTACGCGTATGGCATTGGCTTTCAGGTCCTTCAGCCCGAACGGCGCTACCGACCAGCCGACGTCGATCTGTCCCGACATTGTCATCGTGAATGTGCCGGGTGGTCCTCCAGTCTGCGTGGGCTTCGCCTTAAGACCATAATGCGTGATCAGGGCGCGCAAGACACTGTCAGACGTCGAACCATTGGTCGAATAGGCGATTGTGTGCTTGTCAGTTATATCTTTGACGCTTTTGATCGGCGAATTGGCCGGCACGAACCAATAGATATCTTCGACGCCGGTATACCCCGCTGCCAAGACGCGCACGGGGGCGCCCTTGGCGAAAACGCGCAACGCGCCTGGTGTGCCAACTCCGATACCGATGTCGGCGCTGCCAGAGATGACCGCCTGCAGTGTTTCGCCCGCACCTTGCGTACCGAAATTTTCTAAAACGATGCCGTGCTTTTGAAAAATTCCTGCCTTCATGCCAAGTGTCGGCACCTGATTGGCCCAAGCATCGATCTGGCCAACCGCAACTTTGATCCTGTCCTGTGCGGATGCTGGTGTGGCGAAGTACGACAACAGAACAACAGAAAGAACCGGCAACAGGCCACGCGCAGATGTATAGGGATCTCTTTTCATGGTCCGTCCACGGTGAGGTTACTTGGCACTGTACCGGGCGCCACTAGCATGCACTGCGAAGTGACCGCTTATGGCGGCAAAGGACATTACAAGATTGTCGATCTTTTCCGCTTTTGGCGTAAATGCGGCTAGTGCAATCACTATCTCGTCAATGCAATGGCCGCGGCCTTTGCTGCCCGGCTCATGAGTTGTCCTTTCTCGAATCATGAGACCAGTCGTGCTGCCACCCCCGCGGAAACGCTATTTTCAAACTCGTGAACCGGCACTGAATGCGCGCTTTAAGGAAAGTTTAGCGCTTGCCGCACCGCGTCGCGCGTCCCCGGTCCGCCTCGATCCGGCCAAAAGAAGGCTCACAGGTTTTCAACAGGCGACCCCGCCGCGGCCGTAACCCGGTACGCATTTGCCCGTCCGGCATCGCGGGTTGTTGCGGACTTGTCACACTCGGGCAGCCAAAGATCGCGCAAGGGTCGGTTACGGCCCTCTGTGCCCGTGGCGCTACAGCCATTCCGGTACCCGCTCAGTATGGTGAGCCATAAACGATTCAGCAGCGGGTCTTGCGATGCTTGCGTACGTTGTTAGCGAAGGAAGGTTTTTTGCCCTGAAGCCCTCCGATTGGTCGTTGCTTCTCGGCGGCGTGATGCTCTGCGGATTGCTGACGTTGGTGTTCGGCTAGCGTACAGCCAGCTGCCCTCCCGCGCGCGTGAAATTCTGACAACTAATGACGATATGACGGGGATCGCCTGGGCGTTGCGCCCGGGCGACGCGGAATTGCGCCGCGAGATTTTCAGCGGTGCATGAATCCGAAAAATTTTGTCGGCGCACAGTTCAGAAGTCCTTGTGACCGAGCCAACAAAGACTCAGGAACGTCTACGCACGTCTACGGATACGGCGCTTTATCCGGCCTTCCGCCGGCCTGCCGCACGCGTGGATTTCCGCGCCACTTCTTTTGCGGCCTTCTTCCCGGCAATCGGGAACAGCATTTCCTTCTGGCCCTCGATCCGCTTGCGCCCGCGTTTGGCGGATTGCTTGCGGCCGGTCTGTTGCTCCTCGGAGCGCACGCTCCGGCGCAGCGCATCCATGAGGTTGATAACCTTCGTCGGCTCGCCGCGCTCGCGCGGCGCCTCGATCTTAATGCCCTTCATCTTCTTCTCGACGAGTTCTTTCAGCGCCGCCTCGTAGTGATCCTCGAACTTATCTGGCTCGAAGTGTCCAGTCTTTGTCTTCACGATGTGCTGAGCGAGGTCCATCATGTCCTTGCTGAGCTTGAGGTTCTGGATATCGTCGAAATATTCGTTTTCGTCGCGCACCTCGTAGGGATAGCGCAGCAGCGTGCCCATGAGGCCCTTACCGCGCGCTTCGAGAGCAATAACGTGCTCGCGGCTCGTCAGCACGACGCGTCCAATCGCCACCATGTTCATCTGCCGGATAACGTCGCGGATGACGGCAAAGGCGTCCTGACCAACCTTTCCGTCCGGCGCGATGTAATAAGGACGGATCAGATAGAGATCGTCGATCTCTGCACGTGGAACGAATTCGTCGATTTCGATTGTTTTCGTGCTCTCAAGCGCGATCGCCCCGATCTCTTCGTCGTTGATCTCGACATAGCGGCCCTTGTCGACCTGGTAGCCCTTGACGATTTCGTCGGGACGCACCTCTTCGCCGGTGTCCTCATCGACCTTGCGGTAGCGGATGCGGTTTCCCGTTTCCTTGTTGATCTGATTGAAGCTGATCTTCTCGCGTTCGCTGGTCGCGGGGAACAGCTGAATCGGACAAGACACCAGGGAAAGGCGCAAGAAGCCCTTCCAGTACGCACGCGGGGCCATGGAACGCTCCTACTCGGGACAGACGTTCATTCTACATTTTTACAACGCGTGTTGCATCGCTTCGTTGCCCAATGTTCCCAATCCGTTCCAGGAGCTATCGAAATGAGTAAAAATTTATCCGTGTCCGCCCCGCAAAAGAAAAGCCGCCCGACCGGGCGGCTTGAGCAATCATTGAAGATCCGGTCGCGACTACTTGAGCTGGGTCGAGACCGTGTCAAACCGGGTATTGAGGCTGGTACCGACGTCCGCACCGATGATCACAATCGAAATGCCCGCGGCGATCAGGCCGTATTCACTCGCATCTGACGCACTCCATCCAGTTGCGGCACGTTATGCAACGCGACAATAATCCTGAACTCATAAGAAAAACTCTCAGTAATTTTCGAACATCTGTTGCTGGCATTGCGAAAATGCACGCGGCAAAATTCAGAGGTTGTTATCCATAAAGTCGCGGCGAAAGAGCGTGGGCACAATCTTTTCGGCGGATTACGCGACGAAAACAAGGGTATGATGATGACACAATAAGTGATCGCGAAACTTGGAACGATCTTCTGTTTCAATCCTCCGCCGTCGCAGTCAGGAACAATCGATGCAGAGATTTCAGGAACCGAGGCCGCTTGCGGAGCGTTTTCATCAGAGCGGCACCAAGGAGGTTGTTATGAAGAAACTTGCCATCGGACTTCTCGCAGCGGCGGGTATCGCGATGTCGATGCCTGCGAACGCGCAGGGCGTTTGGGTAGGCGCGGGCCCAGTTGGCGTCGGCGTCGGCGTTGGCCCAGGCTGGGGCTACCGAGGTTACTACGGTCCCGGCTATCGCAGCTACGCTTATGATGATGGTTATGCCTATCGTCGTAATTGCCGCATCGTGCGCGAGAACTTCAACGGGCATATCAGGAAGGTCCGCCAGTGTTGGTAAGTCCGTCCTGAAGACCTGACGAAAAAGATCCCGGGCCTCGGGCCCGGGGTCTTTGCTTTGTCGGGGCGAGGAGCGCACACTCCGTCCATTGCGATAGAACCATAAAGGAGGAGACGCATGGTTATCGCCAGGACGTGGATCGTTGCCGCCGCTATCGCCGTTGCATTCGCAGGGTTCACGCATGCTCAGGACAGCCTCGACCCCAAAAGCCGGCAGGAGCTGAAGCGCGCTGATCTGACGGGCACGAATATGGAAGTCATCATCTCCGTGGTCGAAAATCAGCCGGGCGAAACGATCGAGCGTCATATTCATCATGGCGAGGAAGCGTTCTATGTCCTTCAGGGCGCAACGCTCGAAACGGCTGACGGCAAGCAGATCACTCTACCCACCGGCGCGAGCGCAATTAATCGCCGCGACGTTCCGCATGCGGGACTGAAAGTGCTCGGAAATACGCCATTCAAATATCTGGCGGTCCATATCGTGGACAAGGGCTCCAAGCTGTACGACGCACCTCCGAAGTAACGACCAGCGTTCGCCACGTCTCAGCGCGTGCCTGTGACGTTGCCTCTTCCAGTGCCCCGGCCCGAGCGGCTATGGTTTGTCCTGAGTGGAGGGGGCAATGAGGCGACGAGATTTCATCAAAGCGCTTGGCGGCGGAGTTGCCGCCTGGCCACTATCTGCGCGAGCGCAGCGGACAGCGATGCCGGTCATCGGGTATCTCGCCGCCGGCTCTCCAAACAGCGAAGCGCGTCTGCATGAGGCGTTTGTCAAAGGGCTGGGCGAGGCCGACTACGCAGACGGCAAAAACACCAGGATCGAATATCGGTGGGCGGAGAACCAGTACGATCGACTGCCGTCGATGGCAGCGGATCTGGTCCGTCAGGAAGTGGCTGTTCTCGCTGCGACGACCACGCCGGCGGCGCGCGCAGCAAAAGCTGCGACGAGCGCAATTCCGATCGTCTTCACCACAATCGCCGATCCAGTACAGATCGGATTCGTCGCCAGTCTGAATCGTCCGGGCGGCAATGTGACAGGCGCGACCATGTTGAGTGTGGAGGTGAGCCCGAAGCTGATGGAATTGCTCCATGGGGCCGTGCCTTTTGCCGGCACCATGGCCCTGCTCATCAACCCGACCAACCCGAATGCCGAAACCCAATCAAAAAGCATCCAGCAGGCAGCCCTCAAGCTTGGTGTCAAACTCCATGTCCTGAATGCCAGCACCGAGCGTGACTTCGAGGCGGTGTTCGCAAAATTGAACGAACTCCAGGCAGGTGGGCTGATCATCGGCCACGACGTATTTTTCAATGCCCAAGCGATGCAGTTGGGCGCACTGACCGTTCGCAACAAATTGCCTGCCATTTACACGTTGTCCGAATTTGCAGCATCCGGTGGCCTGATCAGCTATGGGGCGAGCAGGGCGGATGCCTGGCATCAAGCCGGTGTCTACGTCGGACGGATTCTGAAAGGCGAGAAGCCTTCCGAGCTTCCCGTCATTCAACCAACGATGTTCGAATTCACGATCAATCTCAGAACCGCCAAGGCGCTTGGCGTCTCTATTCCCTTGACGCTCATCGCAAGCGCCGATGAGATCATCGAATGAAGGTCGCCGACTGGCGAGCGATTTCATGACGCTAGGCCTGCCACCACAATGACGGAGATGTAGCGATGAAATTCAAACGTCCGCTGATTGTGTCTTTCGTCATCGGATTAATGGCGGGCTCCGGAGCAATATTTGGTTTGCAAGCAGCAGCTGTGCCGCCAACGTATGTCGTGGTCGAGGCCAATGAAATAACCGATCTGCAAGCGTTCAAGGATGGGTATGTGAACATGGGCGCCGCGGTCGCGGAGGCGAAGATGGCCGATGGACGCTACCTTGTGCGAACGGCAGACGTCACTGCTCTCGATGGAGACCCGCCGAAGTTTTTTGTGCTCATTGCATTCCAGAACATCGACAAGGCAAAAGCCTACCATGCCAGCATGAAAGAACTTACCGCGACGCGCCTCAATGTTACGAAGTCGCGCTCCTTCATGGTCGAGGGTCTTCCGCCCAGATCTCCTTGATTTTTGTTGGTCAGTTTGACCAAGGCCGGAGATTGCCAATTGGCTCACGCTCTGCTTGGCTAAGAGCGAAGAGGTGGAGGGCTATCCGTCATGAGCGACATCATCACACTTGCGAAAATAGAAGAGCTTTTCAGTTGCGGAGATTCTGATGAAGCGCTCGAGCGCGCGGCCGGTAAAGAGATTGCGGCCGGCTACACCCTTTTATACTGTACGTCCCAGGATTGCTCGATGGTGTCTTGAGACGCGGGCAAAGCAACATTGCTCACGGGTTCGGCGGTCGCGCCGTTCGCCGCTCGTCAGAAGAAGCGAAGCCGAACGAATTGCAGGAGCTGCCAGCACGACGGCTGGCAGCAAGCACGGCGTTCAGCCTCCCTGGCCATGATCTCGGCGCGAGCCATTTCTCCTAGCGAAAAATCTCGTCGTTACAGAAGGTTCGCTGCATTCGCCGGCCGATCACGGTCGACTTAAAGGTTTCGCAGCTATTTGGGTCGCAGAATCCCTCAGTGGATTTGGCATTGTGGATTGGGGATCAGAATTCATGTCCGAACATATGATCGATGTCTGCGGTTGCGCCTGCAAAATCCAGGTCTACCGGGTCGCGAAAAACACCTGGATAGCGGCGGGTGAGTATCTGGGAGAACATCTCAGAACGCGAGGCAGCAGTGCGGCACGAGCGACGTTGGCTTGGCGCAAAGCCGCGGAATTCAGGCTCGCCTGAATAATCATCGTTTTCGAAGCCAGACCGGACGTCATATCCAGGGTCGTCTGGGTGGACGCCTATACGAATGCAAGTCGCGCCGTATACATGTGTATAGGTTCCTGCGCGTCCTCGCTGGGCTATGTTTTCGACTGTCCCCAAAGACAAGTACCCCTCTTGTCTTATTTCGATATGCCGGTCGTGTTCCCCGCGCGACCGGCATAAATCGTTTTAAGGCCATTTTCTCCGCATCGTGAGGCGCCAACAGGCACGCCAAGTGCCGATTCGCCGAGTCCGTCGCAGCAACGCGACGGACCTCGTTCATTAGACCTCGGTCCAACTCGACCGCGATTCTTCGCCTTGCGAAAATGCACGAATCCAAGCCGTAAGCAGGCCTGCACCCAGACTATTGAGGCCAAGTGCGACCAAATCTCCTCTACGCCGCAGGCGAGACCGAAAATGACACGGCTGGGGAGGAGCGCACACTGCAATCCCTTGACGAGCAAATGATGCGACGATGCCTCGCGTTGGCGGCGCAATCCTCGAAAGAGCGCGAATATCCATTTGGCGCCGTCGTTGCGCGCAAGGGCGATATCGTGGCGGAAGCTACGAACCGAGTGGCGCGGGATTGCGATGTCACTCGGCACGCTGAAATCGCCGCGATAACTGAGGCGCAACGACTGCGCGGCAATACGGACCTGAGTGATTGCACATTATACAGCAACGTTGAGCCTTGCGCGTTGTGCAGCTACGCGATCCGCGAGGCCCGGCTTGGCAGAGTGGTGTTCGCGCTGCGCTCGCCCGTGATGGGCGGATTTTCACGCTGGAGCATCCTGAACGACCGCGGCCTTTCAGCGACAATGCCGCAGGTTTTCGACCCGCCACCCGAGGTCGTCGCGGGCGTACTCGCGGAGGAGGCAGACTCAGTTTTGCGACAAGTCGCGCCAGTCGTTTGGGCTTTTATCCGCGCAAATGGCTTGTTGCTGGTCGAGCCGCAGCACACGGTGCCTCAAGTCAATAGCCGGTTTCACCGATCTGGTGCTTTGGTACGCTGGTTGACCCGCGCCCTGCGCATGACTCTATCGGACCGTTTTGGTCGTGGGCGCGCGGTTAAGCACAGTCATCGGCGCGGAAAGATCACGAAAAAGTAACGCTGTGACCTGAGATCAGTGCACTCAAAAGCGGAATATCTCAGGCGGGGATAGGCGTCTCACGTTGGCGAATCTCCCCTAGCGTCGGTGCTTTGGGAAGGTCGTCGATCCTCTAAATCCCACGTGAATATCCCAGTTCGTCACGGCTTCTACATCCGAGCGTCATTTCCCCGCTTTAAGTGGTGTTGTTGAGTCATTGGCCGTGGCCGGCAAAATTGCCCCGCATTGTGTGGGCTGGTTCACAATCGCAATTCTCAAGCGCATGGTAGCACTTGCGAAACGGGGACCGCCGATGCCCACACACATTCACAATAGCCGCGACACTTTGGCTCGTCTTTTTATGTCATTGCACTCGGGGTCGCGATCTCTTCGCCGCTGATTTCGCGAGCGATTGAATTCGCAGCCTCCACTGCAGACTAGCGGGCTGATTCTCGGCTTGCTTCAACGACGACATTTCCAGGCTCGCGTCTTCTCGAGCAAATCAGCAATATCAGGGGGCCAATTTGAATCTTCTCATTCTCGTGGTTGATGACGAACCGGACGTCGAAATTCTATTTCGGCAGCAATTCCGTCGCGATCTTCGAGCGGGTCGTTTCACGATGGAATTCGCTCAATCCGGCTGAAGCTGCACTTCAACGCATTGACGATGCAGACGGCATTTCAATCATCCTCATTCTATCCGACATCAACATGCCGGGGATGACCGGTCTGGAGCTGTTGCCCAGGGCAAAGGCCGCTCGCCCCAATGTCCCGGTTATTATGATCACCGCGTATGGCGACGCCGAGACCAAGCGCAAGGCCTTGGAAGGCGGCGCCGAAGCGCTTTTTACAAAACCTATTAATTTCGGGATCCTTCGCGGTGAGATCGACGCACGCGTGGAACGGGCCGCCTAGTCCAAGGAAGTGCTCGGGTTGAGGGCGCAGGCAGCGGGCCGACGCGTTGATTGAATAGATCGCGTCCGCTCACGCGGCCTTGAGAGCACTCGAGATTTCGGTGAGCGTCGCCTTCTCCGCGTCACTGACCGGCACGCCGCCGATGCCGAGAAATCCACCTTCTTTGGCGGCTTCGGCAACGTGCTGGCTGATTTGCTGCAGCCAAGCCTTATAGGCCGCAGCATCGCTCGGCGCCTTGGCGTCAACGATCGCGGCGGCCTGTCGCAACGTCGCGATGCAAGCTTCCTTGATTTCTGGAGGCTTGCTTTGCTTGAAGCGGGTCTTCAGCCCATCGCGCGCCGCGCTTCCCTCTGCGCCACTGAAATCGTTGACCACCGCTTTGATAAGCGCATTTGTGCTCGGGTCCATTTTCGCCTTTGCCATAACCGCGCCTCCGGCGAAGCCTTCTTTCAGAAGACCCCACAGGCCACTCGGCTCTGCGGCCGTAATCGCGATGCCGGCGGCCATCACGCCTTGAAGGAGAACTTTCCATTCGTCTGGTGTGAAATTCGATTTGTCCGCCATTAGCGTCGACTCCTCTGCTTTGGCCGTAACCCCTCAGCCCGGTCCGATGACGGACCGCTCGGTGACGCAGTGATCAGTTGATTAGTTTGAGCCACGCTGTGACGGCCCTTCGTGCCATTCAAGGTGACGAAGGTGATACAGGCGATCTGTAAGATGCCGGTTCGCTCCGCGAGTCGTTGAGCGCCCAGTTTTCGGTGGAAGAGGACGGCCCCTTTCCATCATTACACTCGCCAACCAGACACGACGCCAGGAAAGCCTGTCGGCGCTTCGGTGAGGCTCGAGGTCTGATCCAGTTTTGGTCATCACACACCTACCTGCGTAGCGTCACTCGTTATCCAACAAAGTTAACGGCGGTCGATGATCCTTCGACATCTATACGTCGGTATAATCAGGTATAGGCCGGACGCGTTTTCGCGAGATTTTCTGCCCTCGCGCCGAGATTAAGGTTTCTTCCTTACGCTTAATTTGAAATCCGATTGAAGGACAGCGCGCGGCATCTAGGGTGGCGGCCGAATGGATAGCCCGCAATGCTGCGCACTCTTGCAAGCAAGCACGATGTCTTTCGGGCGCTGAGCCCGAAGCCACGACCTCCCTATGAGGAGGTCTGGCATTTGTGGACCGTAGTCGTTCCGCGACGGTCGATCACTGGTCGTCTGCTGTGGGGAACGGTTTTGCGTCGTCGTGACGACGGCCGATGGATCTACAGGCAATACACCGGAACCATTGAACCGACTGAATTCCGCGTGGGCGTTCGTCAGAGCTTCTAAACGCTCACTGAAGTGGTGTTACAGGAGGAACGTATGAGTCCGAAAACACAGCATCGACCGCGCGGGCGAATGATCCCCCGGCCGCCGCCTGCGGTACCGCCATCTGCACAGGGCACCGTGGGCATGAGCACCAGCTCAATTCCGCCGTCGCCGGCGGCGCGACAACAGGAGTCGTTAGACCCCCGCAGAAACATCGGATGAGTCGATCACTCCTTATTACGATGATGTCGACGAATTGCTCCAACAGGAATACGTAGAGCCGCCGCCACGCAAGCGTCAGCGCCGGCACTACAGGTCCTTCCACTTTATTTCGGCGCATTTCGTTTCTAGTTGCAAAAGGGGCGCCTTACATCGCTTGCAAGCGCGGTTGACTAAGCGCAACGTTATCCCCCGCGACCATCCGAAAACTGTTGCGGAGCGCAGGGGGCTTGCATGAAACAGTTGATTGTTGCCGCGGCGGCGACGCTGATACTTCCCACCATGACCTTTGCAGCTGAACTGAAAGTACTGTCGACGCAGGCCACAGAGGACACTTATCGCGAGTTGGTCCCACAATTTGAAAAGGCAACCGGGTACACGGTCACAACCATTTTCACCGGTACCCTCGACGCACAGAAGCGGCTGGCAGCCGGCGAAAGCTATGACATGGTCATCATGGCGGGCCCGGCGATTGACGCGCAAATCAAAGCCGGCAAGGTCGCTTCCGGGAGCCGGGTCGATTTAGCTAAATCCGGTGTTGGTGTTGGTGTCCCGAAAGGCGCGCCGAAACCAGATATCGGCACAACCGAAGCCCTGAAAAAGACGCTGCTGGCGGCTAGGTCCATCGGCTATTCCACTGGCCCTAGCGGTGTGTACATGATCGGCCTGTTCGAAAAGCTGGGTTTAAGCGACCAGGTCAGGGACAAATTGAAGCAGACGCCAACCGGTGTCTTTGTCGGAACGATCATTGCAAACCGCGAGGTCGAGATCGGATTCCAACAGGTCAGCGAAGTTGGAAACTTTCCTGGTGTGGATTACGTGGGCCCACTTCCGGCCGAGGTGCAGCAGACGACGGTGTTCTCAAGCGGTATCGTTGTTGATGCCAAGGAAGCCGAGGCTGCCCGAGCGCTGGTCAAATTCCTGACGACTCCTGAAGCAGGGGCGGCGTTCAGGAAGCGCGGCATGGAGCCGGGCTGAAGCACGCGCGCTTGCAAATTGCAGCCGTTTTTCAAGCAGAACCCTGGCCGACAGGGGCATTAGAACGATTTGAATTGAGTCACTAAGCAACGCGAAGGAATGGCGCGCATATAGTCTAGGCCACTGCAAGAGTTGCTCGCCGGATCAAGAGAGTCGCCTCAAATCAGTGGTCAGGGCGGGAACGTCGCCTCCGCGCTTGCTTTAGCCAGAGTCTTTCCGGCAGCGTCGAGAGCCTGCATCGACCAGCGATAATTGTGGCGCTGGCCGGCTGGCGGACAGGGGCCAGTGTAGGCAATTGCACCTTGGCGTACATAATTTCCGGTGTACGGGATGGTTGAACCACCGTGGTGGAATGAGGGCGCGTTTAGGTCAGTCATCATGAAGCTCAAGTACTTTGTACCGGTGGGAACGCCACCCAATTGAAACGGCGGTGATATCGCTGCGCAGGCCGGAATGCCGACCCATGAAAAGCGCAACGACATAGAGGGAGTGTCGTCCGAGGTTGGCTGGTAAAAAAAATCAAAATAAAGCCCGACGATGCAAAGTGCGGCCAGCAGGATGATCGTGAGGCGACTTCTTCCCATGTGTCAGTGTAGATCACGCCCGACCGCCGAAGTAGGGGGTGTCGCGTCGAACCGATACAAGCGCCTCAGCTACGGGGCGAGCGGCGAATTAAATTTTCGCGCGGTTTCGACAACCCAGTCCCGGTAAAGCAACAGCGGCGTAACGCCGGTGAGACCACCGCATCCTTCTTCGTCGTTAGGCGCCGTCGACCAACTCACGACTCCTATAACGAGCGGGCCGTCACCATCGAAAACCGGGGCGCCGGAATCTCCCGTGCATCCGCCCAATCCGATCCGCTGGTTCTTGGTTGCAATGTCAATCAGACGGATCTGGAGGGAGCCCGGCGTGCCGGTCACTGTCAGCGTTGCCATGCGAGGCAGGCCCAAGCCGCGCACCGTTCCGGCAGCCGTTACTCCAAAACCGGCAACGGTGAGCGTGTCGCCGACGACCACACGGCGCGGCGCCGCAAGTGCGGCCGGCACAACAATATCCGGCAATGCGCTGGCGAGTTTAAGCAGTGCGACATCGGCCGTGGCGCGGCTCGCCGCGTAGCTCGCTTGGTCGAATCGCGGATGGCGTGCGATCGCGCGCACCGGAATCGGCACGCCCGTCTGGTAAGGCTTGATGGTGTAGTCGACCTTGCGGATGACACAGTGAGCGGCCGTCAGGACAAGGTCGCGCGACAGTGCTGTACCCGTACAGAGATCGTCGCGCGTGTCGACAATCATCACAATTGGCCGCGCCGCCCATCCGGCCGCTGGCGGCGCGTCGCCGGTCAGGGCGAAAGCGGGCGCACCAAACATCAAAAAAACAATGACGGAAAGGTCGCGGGGCATGCCCGCGAAAGATAGCACATGTAGGGCTTGAGGATGGTTGCTGCGTTGCTATAGGACGACTTCGCCCCTGGCTACATCGTCGTTGCCACCGACCTGGGGCCATCAGGTCCTTTCATGATGCGAAGCAATTCTTCGGACAGTGGCGAATGGGATTAATCAAGTTTGCACGTCTAAGCGTGCGCAAGGCCACGCCTTGCAGGCGGCTCTTGAAGCGGGAGGCGTCGAATTTATCGAGGAAAACGGCGGGGGCGCGGCGTACGACTGCGAAAGCCGCCACCCTAATAAGTAGATCATTGGCATAGTAGAGGCAGGTAATATCGTGCTGGCGCTGCCGAGAGAGCACGACATGAACTGTGACTTGCTGAGGCATCGTTGGACAATCCAATCGTGCTTTTGCACGGAGCTGTTTTTCAGTTTTTGATTTGCTGCGCTTTTGGCAGAACGAACCCAAATGGCGATGACCGGACTAGCCCGTTGTACTTTTTTAAACGGGAATGGTGCAGCTTGCTCTTCGCTTAGTTCAGACTTATCGCCGCTATTGCTGACCTGACCGTAATTTGGTGGAGGGGCTTGCTTATGGATATCCTCGAAGCGGTTTCATCCCGGTATTCTTGTCGGGCTTTTCTGCCAACGCCGGTTCCTGAAAAGGTTGTCCGTCAAATTGTTGAACGAGCCGCGCGTGCGCCTTCGGCCGGCAACATGCAGCCTTGGCGCGTGTACGCCATTGCCGGCAATCGCGTAGATGACCTCAAAGCGCTTCTCGCCCCGCGTATGGCAACTGAACTTCCGAAAGGCGAGGGCACGGACTATACGATCTACCCCGAGCCCTTGGCGGAGCCATATCGGTCGCGGCGCTTCACGGTCGGCGAACTGCTGTACCAGTCGATAAATGTGTCGCGCGAAGACAAGTCGTCGCGCTACGGACAGTATGCGCGCAACTATCGGTTTTTCGACGCGCCGGTTGCCTTGTTCTTTGCCCGCGAAATAGCTCATGGTCCGGCGCAATGGGCCGACATCGGCGGCTATCTTCAAACCGTAGCCTTGGTGGCGCGCGGATATGGCTTGCATACTTGTCCGCAGCAGGCGTGGGTGTCCTTCCATCGGACCGTGCGCACTTTTTTGCGTCTCCCAGACAATCTGATGATCTATTCGGGAATGGCTCTCGGATACGAAGACCCAGTGGCTCCAATCAATTCCTGGCGCTCTCCGCGTGATTCACTCGACGCCTTCGCCTCGTTCCAGGGCTTCGATACCTAGCGAAAAACAGGTATTTAGGGGCGTTCAGGCAGCGTTCACCGGCACGCCGCTAATACCCGCCTATGTCGGTTCCCCGCCTCCTTCCGGCCATTCTATTGCTCGGCAATATGGGCCTTTCCGCCATGGCGGCTGAGGCCTCCCGCCATGACTCGTGCCTTACAAGGGCCGAACAACGCGCCGCAGTCGATGACCACAAGGCGATTTCGCTTGGCCAAGCCATCAAATCCTTGCGTCAGTACCGCAAGCACTCTGAAGTGGTCCGGGCACGCCTTTGCCGGCAGAACGAGAAACTCGTGTATGTGCTGACTCTGCTTGGCCGCAGTGGCAAAGTAGTCGACGTTGCCATTGACGCCCTAAATGGCGAGTACCATGCCGGCCCGTGACTGGAGAATAGTGCCTTGCGCCTCCTCGTAATCGAGGACGATCCTGACCTAAATCGCCAACTCGCCACAGCGCTGACCGACGCTGGTTATGTCGTCGATCGCGCATTCGATGGCGAGGAGGGCCACTATCTTGGCGAATCTGAACCGTACGACGCCGTTATTCTGGATATCGGCTTGCCCAAGATGGATGGCATTTCCGTACTGGAAGCCTGGCGCAGAACAGGGCGCGCGATGCCCGTGCTCATGCTAACCGCTCGCGACCGCTGGAGCGATAAGGTGCAAGGCTTCGATGCCGGCGCCGATGACTACGTTGCCAAGCCGTTTCACCTGGAGGAGGTGCTTGCACGCGTGCGTGCCTTGCTGCGCCGCTCCGCTGGCCACGCCAAGAGTGAATTCAATTGCGGGCCAGTACGGCTCGACACGCGCACTGGTCGCGTTTCGGTCAACGGCAATCCGGTCAAGCTGACAAGTCACGAATATCGTTTGCTTGCATACTTAATGCATCACACTGGTCGGGTTGTGTCTCGTACGGAATTGGTCGAACATCTTTATGATCAGGATTTTGACCGCGACTCGAATACGGTCGAGGTCTTTGTCGGCCGAATTCGGAAAAAGCTCGGCGTCGAAATTATTCAGACCGTACGTGGCCTGGGATATTTGCTCACCCCACCTGATGCACGTTGATGGGATGCGCGCTAATTCACTTGCGCTACGTCTATTCCTGTCCGCCACCGCCTGGGCGGTGATCATCCTACTCATTACCGGAGTTGTGCTGTCGTCGCTGTACCGACAAGCCGTCGAGCGTGCTTTCGATCGCCGCCTCGGAGTCTACCTGCGCACGCTTGTGGCAGATCTCGCTTCACCGGAAGAAGCGGGCGAGAAGTTTCCCCAGTCTCTCGGAGAGCCACTATTCCAATTGCCTTTATCCGGCTGGTATTGGCAGGTGACTCGGCTCGACCCCGCCAAAACCGAGGTGAGAGCCTCGCGCTCCCTTTGGGACGGCGGCCTGCCGCATCTGCAAGACTATGGGATCGCAGCCGGGCCCAATGGCTCGCGAGAGGGGTATGTGCCGGGCCCAGAGGATCAGCGACTGCGCCTGGTTGAACGCAATATCGATCTCGGCGATGAGGGTCACTATCTTGTCGCAGTGGCGGGCGATGCCGCAGAAATTTCCGAGGAAACGCGCTCGTTCGACCAGGCGTTGATCATCACATTTTCAATTCTCGCCGCAGTGCTATTGCTCACGACCGTATTCCAGGTTCGTTTCGGTCTCGCGCCCCTTAAACGCATTACAGACGGGCTCGCGGCTATTCGGTCAGGAAACGCCGAGCGTCTGGCGGGAACTTTTCCGGAAGAAATCGCTCCGCTCGCGCGCGAAACCAATGCTTTGATCGAGGCCAACAAAGAAATTGTTGAACGCGCGCGGACGCACGTGGGAAATCTCGCTCACGCGCTGAAAACGCCCCTTTCGGTGATGGTGAACGAGGCGGTAGCACGTGGGGGCGAACCGTTTGCGCAAAAGGTGCTGGAGCAAGCCGATATCATGCGCGACCAAGTCGCGCGTCATCTGGAACGTGCGCGACTTGCCGCCCGCCTGTCGGTGGTCGGGTCGATCACAGAGGTGGCTCCGGTCGTGACTGCACTTGCCCGGACCATGGAAAAAATCCATCGCGACAAGAATCTCACTATAGATGTGCACGCGGATGACAAGGCTCAGTTCCAGGGGGAGCGCCCGGACCTCGAAGAGATGATGGGCAATCTCGTCGACAACGCCTGCAAGTGGGCATCATCTCGTGTTTCGATCGAGGTGGTACGGGAGCCGACTGAACGGGCAGGGGACCGACAAGCTGTACGCATCGTCGTCGATGATGACGGCCGTGGACTGTCACCATCGGAGCGCGAGCAAGTGGCAAAGCGTGGCCAACGACTCGACGAGACGAAGCCGGGCTCCGGTCTCGGGCTGTCGATCGTTGTCGAACTGGCCGCTCTCTATGGCGGCAGTCTCACGCTTGGTACCGCGCCGCTCGGCGGCTTGCGTGCGGAGTTGGTTCTCCCGACGGCGTAGTGTCCGGGCTGAATTTAAGTCAAGACGAAGTTTTGCCGTATTGCTTCCATCTCGATAGGCTATTCAGCCATTCGGTCGCTATTCGGGATCGATTCGATATGTCCGCGCCCAAGTTCGCTATCTTCGCGATCGTCGGTCTTGCCCTTGGCGCGTGTGTCGCGAGTCCGAACTCACCAGCGCCGGGTCCGATGGTCGCGCCGGGGCCGCGGGAGGGTGCGGGCACCGTAGTCGGAGCGGGTACCGGTGCGCTCCTGGGGGCGGCAGTTGCGGGCGGCGGGGCAGGAAACCGTCTCGCCGGCGCCGCCGTGGGTGGCGTGCTCGGTGGCCTGATCGGCAACCGAATTGGCGCGGCGCTCGATGACGAAGACAAGCAACGAGCCTATGCAGCGCAAATGGAAGCCCTAGAGCGTGGTCAGCCTGGGGCCCCGGTTTCCTGGCGGAATCCGGATTCCGGTCGCTATGGCACCATTGTCCCGGGTGCTGCCTACCAGCAGGCCGATCGCAAATGCCGTGCTTTCACCCACACCATTTACATTGACGGTCAACCTCAGACCGCCCGCGGCACCGCTTGCCGCAATCCGGACGGTACCTGGACGGCCGTCGGCTAACATCCCCACACACTTAACAGCGTCTTAACGGCCGCCGCCGTATCAGGCCGAAGGGCTTGGATCGGACAGACTGAGGATGGCGAGCGCCGAAACGACCGTCGAGCGACTGCGGAAATTTCTGCGTGAGCTTCGCCGGGAGCGCACGCTGCTGGTCGGCGAACTCGAGCGCAGCACGCTGCGCGGCGAAGACGTCGCTGGCGGTGATCTGGTCTTGCAGGAATTGCGGCGCATCATGCGCGGCCATCGCGAGACATCCGGCCAAATTCGGCGCTGGATCCAAATGAAGTTGCTGAAGTCGGGGCCCTGGTCGAGTTCGTAAGAATCTGCCGATATTTCGCCGGTGAGCTGGCGATCAACGAAATGACCCAACGTGCGCTGACGGAACTTTGGCAGTATCTCGACAACGGCACACAGGCGCTGCTCGAGGCTTTGCGCCACGCTGGAGAGACTGATTGCGCCTTTCGACAGTCGCAGGTCGATGCGGCAGTGCGTTTGTGCTCCAAAGTATTCGGGCGCGAATATGCCGCTCTGTTGGGGAAGGCTGCAGAGGTCGCCGCAGCCCCAGAGCCCAAGGCCGTCCGCGCCTGAAACAAGGCGCTTTTCGCCATATCGTTGATCTTGCGCATTGCGGCCATGATCGGGCGTGATGTATGCCCTGATCGGCCCGGATGGGCTGGTCAAGCTAAGTGAGGGTCGATGCTTCTGTGGTCTGTCTTCGCGGTCATGACGGCAGTCGCGATTCTGTCAGTCCTGTGGCCGTTGAGTCGTTCCGCGAACCGCCAGCCCGGAAGCGATATTGCGGTTTACCGCGATCAATTGGAAGAAGTTGACCGGGATCGCAAAGCTGGTTTGATCGGTGAGGCAGAAGCGCAGGCGGCGCGGGTTGAGGTTTCGCGACGTCTGATCGCAGCGGCTGACCGGACCGAATCTGGTCCTCCGTCCGTTGGTTCATCCTTATGGCGCCGCCGGGCCGCTCCGGTAGGGGCTGTAGTCGCGCTGCCTCTTATCGCCGCCACGCTATATCTCGCCAACGGATCGCCACAACTGCCGGGCCAACCATTGGAGGCGAGGTTGCGGGCCGCGCATCAGGACACATCGATCGCCGTCCTGATATCACAGGCCGAAGCACATCTTGAGCGAAACCCCAACGATGTGCGCGGTTACGAAATTCTTGCGCCCGTCTATCTGAGGCTTGGCCGCTTCTCTGATGCCGTCGCTGCGCGTCGCAAGTTGATCGCGTTGAGTGGAGAGAGTGCCGAGCGGCAATCTGACGTTGGCGAGGCTCTCGTCGCAGCAGCCAACGGTATCGTAACGACGGATGCCAAATTGGCTTTCGAACGTGCGCTTGTTCTCGAACCGGGAGACCTCAAGGCGAAATTTTACATTGGGATTGCCGCGGAACAGGACGGCGACCGTGGCAGAGCGGCTGCAATTTGGAATGAGATGATTGACAAGGCTCCGGCCGGAGCGCAGTGGTTGCCGATGGTTCGCGATGCTTTGGCGCGTGTGGGGGCTGGGCCGCCCAAGACCACTGCGACTCGGCCGAGCACCGAGGATGTAGCGGCTGCCAGTACGATGAGCGAAAAAGACCGCGACGAGATGATCCGCGGCATGGTGGTGCGGCTCGCCGATCGGCTGAAAGAGAATGGGAGCGATGTCGAAGGATGGCAGCGGCTTCTGCGCGCTTATGTAGTGCTGGGCGAGCGCGACAAGGCACATAAGACCGCCGCCGAGGCAAAGCGGGCGCTCGCCAGCGATCCGGACAAGCTCCACCGCATCGAAGAAATGCTAAAGAGTTGGGGCTTGAAGGCTGAGACGGAATGACTCGAAAGCAAAGACGTCTGGCGTTGATTGGTTCGAGCCTCGGCGTTCTCGCGATTGCAGCCGCGCTGGTACTTGGCGCGCTGCGTGATTCAATCGTGTTTTTCAATTCGCCAACCGACGTTGCTGAAAAGGGCATCCGGCCGGGGACGCGCATGCGAATCGGCGGCCTCGTGAAACCGGGCAGTCTTCAGCGAGGCGACAACCTGCAGGTGAGTTTCGCAGTGACGGACGGTAAAACGGATATTGTTGTCCGCTACCAGGGAATTGTCCCGGATTTGTTTCGAGAAGGGCAGGGGGTCGTTGCGGAAGGCAGACTGGAGTCCGCACAGGTATTCGCTGCTGATACTGTTCTGGCCAAACACGATGAGCGCTACATGCCGCGTGAAGTTGTCGATGCGCTGAAGAAAAGTGGGCGCTGGCAGGAAGGTGAAATGAAAAGTTCGGGGAGTGGGTCGAGATGATTCCAGAGCTTGGTCACTACGCTTTGGTGTTGGCGTTGGCTCTTGGGCTGGTTCAGGCCGTTGCGCCGGTTATTGGCGCCCGAACAAACGACGTTGCGCTGATGGGGCTCGCGAACTCGACGGCGCCAATGCAATTCGCTTTTGTCGGCTTGGCGTTTCTGGCGTTGATTGTTTGCTACGTGACCTCGGATTTCTCAGTCGCGACGGTCTACGAAAATGCGCATTCGATGATGCCGCTGATCTACAAGATCACGAGCGTATGGGGAAATCACGAAGGCTCTATGCTCTTATGGGTACTGATACTGTCCTTTTTCGGAGCTTTGGTCGGCGTATTCGGCAGGAACCTGCCTTCAACACTGAAGGCGTATGTGCTGGCGGTGCAATCGTGGATCGCCTGCGCTTTCTATCTGTTCATTCTTTTCACTTCCAATCCCTTTTTACGTTTGGAGCAGGCCCCGTTCGAGGGGCGTGATCTGAATCCAATCTTGCAGGACATCGGCCTCGCTATCCATCCACCGCTGCTCTACCTCGGCTATGTTGGTTTTTCGATTGCCTTTTCGTTTGCGATTGCGGCGCTGATTGAGGGGCGTATCGACGCTGCCTGGGCAAGATGGGTCCGGCCGTGGACGCTCGCCGCATGGATGTTCCTTACCGTCGGCATCGCGATGGGCTCGTACTGGGCTTATTACGAGCTTGGATGGGGCGGTTTCTGGTTTTGGGACCCCGTGGAAAATGCTTCGCTGATGCCGTGGCTGGCCGGCACTGCGCTTCTGCATTCAGCCGTTGTTATGGAGAAACGCAACGCACTGAAAATCTGGACACTGTTGCTCGCCATACTGGCTTTCTCGCTTTCGCTTGTCGGCACATTCCTCGTGCGATCGGGTGTGCTTACATCCGTGCATACTTTCGCCAACGATCCGGCGCGCGGTGTGTTCATTCTCGCTATTCTTGTCGTATTTATCGGTGGGGGCCTCGCACTGTTCGCGTGGCGTGCCCCCCTTCTCAAGCAGGGCGGTCTGTTCGCGCCGATTTCACGTGAGGGCGCACTCGTTCTCAACAACCTGTTTCTTACGACCGCTTGTCTTACTGTTTTTGTCGGCACGCTTTACCCTCTGGCACTTGAAGCGCTGACCGGCGAGAAGATTTCTGTTGGCGCGCCGTTCTTCAATCTCACCTTCGCGCCTCTCTTTATACCTCTCATGTTTGCTATGCCTTTCGGCCCCCTGATGGCCTGGAAGCGGGGCGACATCCTTGGAGTCGCCCAAAGGCTGACTGTGGCCTTTGGTGCAGGCATCGTTGCTATTGGGGCGACATTTGTGGTCGCGGGCCAAGGCTCTACGCTGGCTCCATTCGGCATCGGTCTGGCATTTTTTGTGATGATGGGTGCTGTGACCGACATCGTCGAACGCGTCGGCCTGTTTCGAGAGCCCTTATCGACGATTCGACGACGTGCGTCAGGACTGCCGCGCTCGGCGTGGGGCACCGCGCTAGCCCATTTTGGCGTCGGGGTAACATTGCTTGGCATTGTCAGCGTGACGACGTGGGCGAGCGAGCGCATTGTCGCATTAAAGCCGTCGCAAACAGTCTCGCTTGCTGGTTATGACCTCACCTTCGACGGACTGGCTCAGCGGGTTGGCCCCAATTACCAAGAAGCTGTTGCAAGATTCACCGTACGTGAAGCAGGCATACCGGTTAGTGTGATGGAACCGTCGAAACGCGATTTCGCGTCACGTGCGACAACCACGACAGAAGCCGCACTGATGACGCGAGGTGTAAGCCAACTCTACTTGTCGCTCGGCGATATGAATGCAGACGGTTCAATTTCGGCGAGGCTCTACTACAAGCCGATGGTCCTGCTGATATGGCTTGGCGCCGTTGCGATGGCGTTAGGCGGGGGACTGTCATTGTCCGATCGGCGACTCCGCGTCGGTGCTCCAAAGCCGGCTGCAAAACCGGCAATGCTTCCGGCGGAGTAGGACCGTGTGGCGCTGGGCATTCATTATCCTGATTTTCTTGCTTTGGATCGCGGGACCAGCGCGGGCGGTACAGCCTGACGAGGTATTGAACGACGCTGCGCTGGAAGCTCGGGCGCGCAACCTGTCGCGAGAGTTGCGGTGCATGGTCTGCCAAAATCAATCGATCGATGATTCGGAAGCTCCGCTGGCGCGTGACCTGCGGTTGCTCGTTCGCGAGCGCCTGACCAAAGGTGATAGCGATCAGCAGGTACTCGATTTCCTGGTGGCTCGTTACGGAGAGTTCGTTCTCCTAAAACCACCGTTTGAGAGGCACACCCTGCTTCTGTGGGGTTTACCGCCGCTGGTACTATTGGGTGGATTGCTTTGGCTTTGGATGAGGGCGCGGCGGCACGGTTCCGCGCATCAGGCGGGCGATGCACTCAGCCAAGAAGAGGAACAGCGACTTTCGACTTTGGTCGATCCTGCCGCTCGCGACCATTGATTGCGCAGCGGAATCCCAGAAAGCATCGTTCTTCTAACCTTACAAAAGTTTAATCCTGCCGACAGGACCTCGTAAGGCTCGTCGCCCCATCTTTATTTGGAACGGCGTGAAAATGCGCCCACGAATTCGGATGGAGACTTTCTGATGAAGCCGAGCGTTTCCGCTCCCGATGCTCCCAACAAGTCGCGCGCGTTGCGTGCCCGGCGGCTTATCCTCCTAGCTACGACTATCGCAAGTCTTGGCGTGGCGGTTGCCGTCATTTCTCCCAGTTTCAAGCATCTGCAAGGCGGATACCCCACGGCGCTCGCCCAGAACCTTTCGGAGCAGGCACGCAAAATGCAGGCTCCCGTCGGCTTTGCCGACATCGTCGAGAAGGTCAAACCTGCGGTCATTTCTGTCCGGGTCAAAGTCGACGGCGGAACGCAGACCAGTGGCCTTGGTTCGAACGATGTCCCGCCGGGACTGCGTGAGTTTTTCCGTCGCTTTGGGATGCCCGATGTTCCGGACGGACAAGAGGGTATGCCCCGAGGACGTGGCCGGAACGTCATTACCGGCCAGGGTTCGGGCTTCATCATTTCAGCGGATGGCTATGCGGTAACCAATAATCACGTAGTCGAGAAGGCCGAAAGCGTTCAAGTCACGACTGACGATGGGAAAATCCATAAGGCCAAGGTGATCGGAACCGACCCGCGCACCGATCTCGCGCTGATCAAGGTAGAGGACGGGCCGTTCCCGTACGTGAAACTTTCTGACAAGTCTCCACGCATCGGGGACTGGGTTCTCGCAGTTGGAAATCCATTCGGTCTGGGCGGAACGGTGACAGCCGGCATCGTGTCGGCACGTGGTCGCGACATCGGTGCCAGCGCCTATGATGATTTCATTCAGATCGACGCACCGGTCAATAAAGGCAACTCTGGTGGTCCGGCATTTGACACGGACGGGAATGTTATCGGCGTCAACACGGCGATCTTCTCGCCGTCCGGCGGATCGGTTGGCATTGCGTTCGCAATTCCGTCGGACACGGTCAGTAGCGTCGTCTCCCAGCTGAAAGAGCATGGGTCGGTGACGCGTGGTTGGATCGGCGTTCAGATCCAACCAGTGACGCAGGACATTGCTGACAGTCTCGGTCTGAAAAAGGCGGAAGGCGCGCTTGTCGCCGAGCCACAGACAAACAGCCCGGCCCAGAAGGCCGGCATAGAGGCTGGCGACGTCATCACGGCGGTCGACGGCAAGGAAATCAAGGACGCGCGCGATCTCGCGAAAAGGATCGGAGCGATGGCGCCAAAGGCGTCAGTAAAGTTGACCGTCCTGCACAAGGGTTCGGAGAAGACCGTCAACCTTACGCTTGGCGAATTGCCAAACACCAAAGAGGCGCGAGCCGGCGACGGCGATAGTGACACTGATGTCGGCAAGCTCGGTCTGACCCTTGCTCCGGCTGCACGCGTAGCCGGATCGGGCGCCGAAGGGGTCGTCGTTACCGGAGTCGATACGGCGAGTATCGCCGCTGATCACGGTTTCTCGACCGGCGACGTGATTCTCGAGGTTGCCGGCAAATCTGTATCAACGCCAGCCGACGTGCGCGATGTGGTTGCGAGTGCGCGCACCGAAGGAAAGCGCAGCGTTCTGCTTCGCGTTAAAAAAGGTGACAACACACGGTTCGTCGCCCTGCCGCTTGTCCGCAGCTGAGATCGATTTGGGGACAACCTACCGGCATCCGTCGCCCCCGCTGGTGGGACTGCCCTCAACGGGACGGGCGTCACGCCCGTCCCGGCAAATTCCGGAAGGTGGCGGGTCTTTAACCGCTGCGTTCCGCGCGAGCTCCAACCCCGGCATCCGTCGCCCCCGCTGGGGTGGGGTCGCGGTGGGGGTGGCGGTCTCTCTGCCACCCCCACGCGTATCGAGATAAGGGGGCGGACCTCGTCGCCGATTTGATCGGAATTGGTGTTACCGATGCCCTCTTATCCGGATATTAATGGGCAGCGCCCTTTCGGCAGGATAGCCGAAGCGCAACCGGATCGGGTGGCCATGCGCCTTTTGGTTATCGAGGACGACCGAGACGCTGCCGAGTACCTCGTCAAAGCGTTCCGTGAGGTTGGCCACGTCGCCGATGCGGCGACGGATGGCGACGATGGCTTGGCTATGGCCCTCGGTGGTCAATACGATGTGCTTATTGTCGACCGGATGCTACCCAAACGCGACGGACTGGCCGTGATTGGGGCCCTGCGCGCAAAAGGTATGGAAACCCCAGCGTTGATCCTCTCAGCGCTTGGCCAGGTCGACGACCGGGTTAAGGGACTTCGTGCAGGAGGGGACGACTATCTACCCAAGCCTTATTCGTTCTCGGAATTGCTCGCGCGGGTCGAAGTACTGGCGCGACGCCGGGTTGGCCGCAGCGAAGAGACCGTCCTGCGTGTTGGAGATCTCAAGCTCGACCGCCTGTCGCACCAAGTACATCGTGGGCAGGAAGAAATTTCGCTACAACCGCGTGAATTTCGTCTCCTCGAATACCTGATGCAGCATGCGGGGCAAGTAGTCACTCGCACTATGCTATTGGAAAACGTGTGGGATTATCATTTTGACCCACAAACTAATGTGATTGATGTCCACATCTCGCGTTTGCGCTCGAAAATCGATAAAGGTTTCTCCCTGCCGCTTCTGCATACGGTTCGCGGCGCGGGATACATGATACGTGACGGCGCTCGGTAAACTCTTTCGTACGACCACGTTTAAGCTGACGCTGGTCTATCTGACCGTTTTTGCGCTGTTTGCAGCTTTTCTGCTCGGCTATTTTGCTCTCAATACCCGCCGTCTGATCACCGAGCAGATCACCGATACCGTAAACGCCGAAATTACCGGTTTGTCGGAACAATACCGACTTGGCGGCATCAGGCGGCTGGTGGCCGTTGTCGATGCGCGGGCTCGTCGCCCAGGCTCGAGTCTCTATCTCGTCACTACCTTTGCCGGGGAATCGCTTGCCGGCAACGTGACGTCTTTGCCGGCAGGCACCCTCGACAATGCGGGTTGGACGGAGACGGCCTACCGTCGTCTCGATGAATCCGATTCTGCAGAGCATCAGGAGCATCGCGCGTTGGCGCGTGTCTTCCAACTTCCAGGCGGATTCCGCCTTCTGGTTGGCCGAGACCTGGACGAGCGTGAACGCCTCTACAATATCGTGATATCTGCGGGGCGCTGGTCGATTGCGATCGTAATCATACTTGGCCTGGTTGGCGGATTGTTCGTGACCCGGCGAGTTCTTCGCCGAGTCGACGCCATGACCGAAACCACGCGAACCATTATGCAAGGTGATCTAGGTGGTCGCCTGCCGGTGGCTGGCACTGGCGACGAACTTGATCGTCTCGCAGAAAACCTCAATCTGATGCTGGAGCGGATAGAGGCGCTGATGCACGGGCTTAAAGAGGTTTCTGACAACATCGCCCACGATCTCAAGACCCCGCTCACCCGTCTCCGTAACCGGACTGAGCAAGCGCTGCGCTCTGCCAAGAAAGAATCCGAATATCGAGCTGCGCTGGAAAATACGATCGAAGAATCAGACGGCCTGATCCGAACATTTAATGCACTGCTGATGATCGCGCGCGCGGAATCCGGGCAGGCTCGCGAGAATATGAGCGAATTCGATGCTGCAGAGATCGCTCACGATATCGGTGAACTATACGAGCCTTTGGCGGAAGAAAAGGGGATCGCCCTGAAGGTGGAAGCCGAAACGCCTGCGCCAGTGAAGGGCAATCGTGAGCTTATCAGTCAGGCACTCGCCAACCTCGTGGACAACTCGATCAAGTACACAGAACCCCCTAAGGAGAAGGCCAACGGCGTGCCTGCGGAGATTGTCGTGCGGGCTCTAAACGAGGGTGACCGGATTTTGCTTACTGTAACAGATAGCGGACCTGGTATCCCGGAAGCGGACCGCTCTCGCGTAATCGAGCGTTTTGTGCGGCTGGAACAGAGCCGCTCGCAACCTGGCTCCGGCCTTGGTTTGAGCCTCGCATCCGCTGTAGCCCGACTCCACGGGGGCGAATTGACCCTTACCGACAATAACCCAGGTCTCAAAAGCATCATTGCCTTGCCGAGGGGAGGGCCGGTACAGATTGGTGGATGAAACGTCCCACCAAAAGCCGACCTCCTCGAAAATCGGCGGCCCGTAAACCTGCATCGCAGGCTCGCGTAAATGCTGTGAAACTCGCAGACCGTATCGCGAGCGCGCCACGTTTGTCCGATAAAAAGAGCGCGCGCGAGAGAGTCGCGAGTTGGTTCTCGGAGCTCTCCCTAAAGGATGCGAAACCAATCGAAATCCTTCTGCGCGACAAGCCTGTCATTCGGACGCTATTAGAAGGCCTCGCCGAAAGCTCTCCTTATCTGTGGGATCTCGCGAGTCGTGAGCCAGAGCGGCTGCTGCGATTACTGCAAGCAGATCCAGACGAACATTTTCGTGCTCTTTTAGACCAGGGTATTCGCGCCATCGCGACATGTAGCGACGAACTCGAGGCAATGCGGTTGTTGCGTCGTATGAAAAGCGAGGCCGCGTTGCTGATTGCGCTTGCCGATATCGGCGGCGTTTGGCCGATTATGCGCGCGGCACGTGCGCTTACGGACCTTGCTGATACGGCCGTAGATGCTGCTGTGCAATTCTGCCTGGCCGAGGCTGCCCGGGTCGGGAAGCTGGTGATAAAGGACACCGCAAATTCCCACGTCGGAAGCGGCTACATAGTGCTGGCAATGGGAAAGATGGGCGCGTTCGAGCTCAATTACTCAAGCGACATAGATCTCATTGTTTTATATGACCTCGCCGCATCTGGACTCTCAGCCGACGCTGAACCGTCAACCCTCTTTGTCCGGATTACCCAGCGTTTGGTAAAGCTCCTTCAGGAAAGAACAGCTGACGGCTACGTGTTCCGCACCGATTTACGCTTACGGCCGGATCCTGCGTCCACGGCAATTGCTATTTCTACCGAAGCTGCGATTTCGTACTACGAGAGTGTTGGGCAGAACTGGGAACGAGCGGCAATGATAAAGGCCCGCGCTTGCGCCGGCGACATTATCGCCGGCGGAGCGATGCTCAACTCTATCTCACCATTTGTTTGGCGAAAGTATTTGGATTTCGCTGCTGTTGCTGACATCCACGCAATGAAGCGGCAGATCAACGCCTATCGAGGGCACACCGAGGTTGCCGTAGAAGGCCACAATATAAAGCTTGGGCGTGGTGGAATCAGAGAGATTGAATTTTTCGCCCAGACTCAGCAGCTGATCGCCGGCGGCCGCAATCCCGCGTTGCGCGATCGGGACACTCTCACGACTCTGGACAAACTTTGTGAAGACAAATGGATTGATCAGTCGGCTCGAGACGCAATGAAGGAAGCATATTGTTTTCTTCGTTTGGTCGAACACCGCTTGCAAATGGTGAACGACGAACAAACGCAAACGTTGCCGGCAGAGCGTGACGGGGTTGAGCGTTTTGCCCGTTTTCTGGGTTTTTCCGATCGCGATGCTTTCGCAAAAGTTCTGCTCGGGCATCTCGATAAAGTTCAAAGCTACTACGCCCGCCTGTTTGAGAAACAACCGGACGCTGATCGTGCCACCTTGGCATTCCCGCGGGAAGCCGACGACCACAAAACGCTCGATCGCCTTGCCGAACTTGGATTCCGGGCGCCGCTCGAGGCGTCAAACATCATTCGCCACTGGCTAGATGAGAACCATCGTAGGCTTAAAGGTGAAGCAGCGCACAGCCACATCGAGGTTTTGCTGCCGGCACTACTGGACCATCTGGCTCGGACCGATAATCCGAACGCCACGCTGGTACTTTTCGATCATTTTCTGACGAATTTGCACGGGCCGGCGCGCCTCCTGTCGATGCTCCGACAAAATCCCGATCTTATAGCATTGATCGTTTTGGTCCTCGGTATCGCACCCCGTTTGGGCGATACGCTTGCCCGTCACCCGCAGGTTATGGATGCGTTGGTCGACCCGAGCTTTTTTGGGACCCTTCCAGACGAGTTCCATCTGGGGCAGCGATTCGAAACTGCGCTGGCCCAATCACGCCACGATGAAGACTTGCTCGAACGCATACGAATGCTCGGCCTTGAGTACATGTTCCTCATCGGTGTGCGGATTCTATCGGGAACCGTCACCGCGCGGCAGGCAGGTGAGGCATATGCTCGTCTGGCTGATGCTGTAATACGTGCTGTGCATCGCGCGATTGGTGACAATTTTGCCGCTGCCCATGGCCACATGCGTTCAGAGGAAACCGCGGTTGTGGCTCTCGGAAAGCTGGGCGGCTATGAGATGACCGCGACATCGGATCTTGATCTCATTCTGATCTACGATTTCGACGACAAGCATCCGGAATCCGGCGGTGCGCGGCCACTCTATGGGGCGCAATATTTTGCTCGTCTCACCCAACGTCTTATCAATGCCTTGACCGCGCAAACGAATTACGGAGCCCTTTACCAAGTGGACATGCGATTGCGTCCATCAGGCCGCGCGGGGCCGCTTGCGACGCAGGTCGATGGATTTGCCGCGTATCAGGAAACGGAGGCTTGGACCTGGGAGCACATGGCGCTCACTAGGGCGCGCATCGTCTCTGCTTCACCTGTATTCAAGACTCGGATCGAGAGCGTCATTCGCGGAATATTATGCCAGCCACGCGATGCAGCCTTGATTGCAGGTGATGTCGTGGAAATGCGCTCGGCCATCGCGAAGGAAAAAGGCGACAAGGAGCGGTGGGATTTAAAGTACGTCGCCGGCGGGCTGGTCGACATCGAGTTCATTGCTCAATACCTGCAGCTTATTCATGCCCATCGAGTGCCTGACATCCTCGACACGTCTACGGCGCGCGTACTCGACAAAGCATGGTCATTGCGAGTGCTGACGGCGAAGGACGCGGAAGTCCTTCGACCGGCTGTGGAGCTTTACCAGGATCTCACACAGATTCTCCGACTGTGCCTGCCAGGAACGTTTGACCCAAAAGCCGCTGGATCAGGCCTCTTGCGACTTCTGGCAAGAGCAGGTGATGTACCGGATTTCGCCGCACTCGAGGCCACGGTGATTGATACACAAGCCAAGGTGCGGGAGAGCTTCGTTCGGATTCTGGGTAAAGAACCGTGAGACCGCTACGCTGCCTCTTCCTTCGGTAAAAGGCATTGAGGCTCGAACGGCAGGCGTACGACGACCAGCGTTCCTTTACCGAGTGTTGACCGGATGCGCATGGATCCGCCATGCAACTCGATCAAGGATTTCGATATAGCGAGCCCTAGGCCCGATCCCTGGTGGCTTTTGGTCAGCTGACTTTCCACCTGCTCGAATGGACGGCCAAGTCGCGCAAGGGCATCTTTGGCGATACCGATGCCGCTGTCCAAGATGGCGAGCGTTATGCAACGGTCGCTCGCCCGACCGCGAACGGTAACATGCCCCCCGTAGGGAGTAAATTTTACAGCGTTCGAAAGCAGATTCAGCGCAATTTGTTTAAGCGCGCGCCGATCCGCACGTAATCGGAGTTCGGGCGATATCTGCGCCGTCAGCTGTAGTTGCTTGTCCTGAGCGCGTGCTGCGACAACACGCATCGCTTCTGCTAGCAAAGAATCAAGATTGAGGTCCTCGAAATCAAGTCGTATGCGCCCAGCTTCTATTTTGGACATGTCGAGAATGTCGTTGATGACTTCAAGCAAATACTGACCGCTACCACGAATGTCGCTGCAATATTCGTGATATTTTTCGGCGCCAAGAGGCCCAAACATCCCGGATTCCATAATTTCAGAAAATCCGATGATCGCATTTAAAGGTGTTCGCAGCTCATGACTCATATTGGCCAGGAATTTCGATTTCGCCTGGTTCGCCTCTTCCGCGCGAGTTTTTTCCTGAGCATATTTTTCGGCAAGTTCTGCCAAACGCTGTTGCGAGGCGCGTAGGTCGGCAACGGTCGCCATTAGGCGTTTTTCGCTGTCGACCAGTTTTTCTTCGTGGGTCTTGAGGGCTGTGATGTCCGTGCCGACCGACACATAACCCCCGTCTTTCGTGCGTCTTTCACTGATATGTAGCCAACGACCATCTTCAAGCTGCGCCTCGAACGTGCGCGCGCCAGGGATGCTCGGTCCGCCGGCGATAACTTTGTTGCGCACGACGGGCTTGCTGCCTGCGGCGACCACGGACTCGAACGATGCACCAACCGTGATCGCTTCGTCGGGCAGACCATGCAGTTCCTGAAAGTTGGAATTGCAGAGTACGAGACGATTTCCGGCATCCCACAAGACGAAAGCTTCGGGGATAGTCTCGATCGCGTCGCGCAATCGCATATCGGCCGCGACAGTTTTTTCGACCAGATTTTTTTGCTCCGTAATGTCGACGGCAATGCCGATCAGGTGCAGGCCGGGTTCGCCAGGTTGACGGACCAATTCGCATCGTGCGCGCAGCCACACCCAGTGGCCGGCCGCATGACGCATTCGGAAAGCGTGATCGATCGTAGTTGTCGTTGCGTCGGCGAGCTCAGCCGCAAGCTGGTAAAGGCGAACGTCGTCTGGGTGCACCAGCGCATTGACGTCGCCGAATGACAGTAAATCGTCTTTTGTGTCGAGGCCCAGAATCTCGAACATTGATTGTGACCAGAAAATGCGGCCTCGAGCCAGATCCCAGTCCCATAAGCCACAGCGACCGCGATTGAGCGCCGTATCAATTCGGGTGCGGACGGTTTCGTAGATCAGGTCGGCTTCCCGAGCTCTTGTTGCTTGCCAGTGAAAAGCAAATCCAAGAATGAGGACAACAAAGCCAGTGGTGGCGGAGAGAGTTACGGTAAGGGCAGTCAGCGATCGCCAGCCGGCAAGCGCGGCGTCGCGAGATTGCACAATGGCGAGCTCGCCATATGGCGCGTTAAGCGTGCGGACGGTCGCAAGCACGCGAGTCTCATTCGGCAGAAGGATTTCCAGAACACCTGCGCCGGCGCCGAATGTCGTGAGTGGTTGAGCCGGGCCTAGTAAGTCGACCAATCGCCGACCGACGGAGGCGCCACCGGTGGGATTTTCTGCCGTGACGATCCCGTCGGCATCGGTCAAGAAGAATCGCCGTCCTGCGGCAGCAGCCCAAGGTGGTAAGACACGTGTTAGAGTGATTGGAGGTTGATCAACAACGGCTGCGGCACTGTTGAGAGGACGTTGCAGTCGCTCGACGGCAAAGTCGGCCGCCGCTTCAAGAGCTAGCATTTCGTTGGTGAGGGTTTGGCGGCGGTGGTCGAGCACCTGCACGAGGGCACCGACGCAGATTGTCGCGAGGAACGCGATAATCAGGACCGGGACGGCACGCCGCAATAGCGGCTCGGCGGTCAGGAGCCTCCGATACGCCGGGTTGGCGATCGATTGCGCGAGGCCCTTAATAGAATCGGCATGTGCAGACGCACTCGCCACATCGGCGCGCGCCATAGAAGGCCTCCGTTCGGAATTTCCCCTGTCACCTTCGAGACGGAAGGATGTGCCGCATCGCTTCCCGAATCACTTGTCGATTGGAATCGATGGGCGCTAATTTGTCGAGAGTCCGATGAGTCAATTGTTTAAAAATTGTTACCCACGACAGATTTTGAAGGGCCAATTTCTAAGGTCTAGCTCTCAAGATACCGCCAGGGCACGTTCGACGATGTCGGCCAGGTCGCGGGAAATGCCTGGGTTGGATTTCATGCGGGCGAGGGCCGCTTCCGCCTTTGCGCGACGTCCAGGTTCGAGCGTTCGCCAAGTTCGGAAGGCGGTCGCAAGTCTTGCAGACACTTGCGGGTTTTTCGGATCGAGAGCAAGCACGGTATCGGCAATGAAATTGTAACCGGCGCCGTCAGCACGATTGAATTGGGTAGCATTACCCTGCGCAAATGCGCCGATCAGCGCGCGAATCCGGTTCGGATTCGCGAGCGAAAATGCAGGGTGCGTTGTCAAATTGCGTACCTTTTCGAGCGTCTCTGGCTGCGGAATGGTCGCCTGCAGGGAAAACCACTTGTCGACGACAAGCGCATCGGATGCATAGCGCGCATAGAAATTCTCCAAGGCCCGCTGACGTTCTGGCCCATCGTGCAAGCACAAAGTTGCGAGCGCCGCCATGCGGTCCGTCATATTGTCTGCCGTTTCGTACTGCTGCGATGCCCGAGCAATGTCACCAGGTTGGCCTGTTGCGGCGAGTAGATCGGCCGCGACGTTCCGCAAGGCGCGGCGTCCAGCGCTTGTGGCATCGGGCGAATAACCACCGCCCACGTGTATTCGATCATAGACTGTGGTGAGCGGCACACGGAGGCGCTCACCTGCGGTGCTGCGAAATGCTGACCGCGCTCGGAAAATCGAGTCGGGATCTATGTCTCGGCCGATTTCACGCGCGATGTCGCCTTCACCTGGCGGGATCAGCGCAAGAGCGACGAAAGCAGGTTCAAGCGCAGGATCCGCGACAATGCTTGCTAAAGCATCGATCAGTTGATCGTCGATACGCATTGTTCGACCCGCGCGCAGGGCCGCTACGTTGTCGACGAGCAGTCGCATCGAAATCGTTTGTACGGCCTGCCAGCGGTTGAACGGGTCACCATCGTGTTTTGCAAGAAAAGCCAGCTCGTTGGCCGAAAGATCGTTGACGATCTTGATTGGCGCCGAGAAACCCCGGTTGATTGACAGGACAGGGCGTTCATCAACATCGATGAATTCGAATGTTGCGGCAGCGTCAGTTAAAATCACCACGGTGTCGCTGATCGACCCGCCGGCGGATCCCTTAAGGGGCAGGTCGCGGCCGTCCTTGCCGACCAGGCCAAGCGATAGAGGAACGACCATTGGTTGCTTGGTTGGCTGGCCTGGTGTCGGCGGCACAATTTGTTTGCAGTTCAGCGTGTAGGTTCGACCGGTCGCATCGTAGTGACCGCATGTTGTGACCTCGGGTGTGCCAGCCTGACTGTACCAGCGCATAAATTGTGTCAGGTCGCGGCGGCTCGCATCGGCAAAGCATTGGATAAATTGTTCGACGGTGGCAGCCTGACCGTCGTGACGTGCGAAATAAAGATCCATGCCGGCGCGGAAATCTTCGCGGCCGATCATGGTTTGCACCATCCGTACCAGTTCTGCTCCTTTTTCATATATCGTCGTCGTGTAGAAATTATTGATTTCCTTATATGTATCGGGTCGCACTGAATGCGCCAAAGGCCCAGCGTCTTCGACAAATTGCGTTGCACGGAGACCGCGCACATCAGCAATTCGCTTTACAGGCCTTGAACGCATGTCGGAAGAGAACTCTTGGTCCCGGAAAACCGTGAGACCTTCCTTCAGACAAAGTTGAAACCAATCGCGACAAGTGATCCGGTTGCCGGTCCAATTGTGGAAGTACTCGTGTGCAATGACCGCTTCGATGTGCGCAAAATCAGCGTCGGTCGCGGTGTCAGAACTGGCCAATACATATTTGTCATTGAAAATATTTAGTCCCTTGTTTTCCATGGCCCCCATGTTGAAATCGGACACGGCGACGATCATGAAAATGTCGAGATCGTATTCGCGGCCAAAAGCTTGCTCGTCCCACCGCATCGCTCGTTTGAGCGAATCCATGGCATAGGCTGTTAGTTCCTGCTTGCCATGTTCCACAAAGATCTGGAGCACCACGTTGCGGCCGGACATGGTGGTGAATTGATCTTCGACACAAGCAAGATCGCCCCCGACCAGTGCAAACAGGTAGGATGGTTTGGGATGTGGATCATGCCAGACCACAAAGTGCCGCCCATTCGCGAGTTCACCACGCTGTTCAAGATTGCCGTTCGAGAGTAACACGGGGGCTTCCCGTTTGTCGGCTTCGATACGAGTCGTATAGACGGCCATAACGTCTGGTCTGTCAGGAAAGTAGGTGATACGGCGAAAGCCTTCGGCCTCGCACTGGGTGCAATAGCTACTGTTTGAACGATACAGGCCTGACAGCTGAGTATTGGCCGTTGGGTTTATGACCGTTTCAATTTCGAGCGCGAAGGGACCATTTGGAGGTTGTGGAATTGTGAGACGATCGGAGGTGACGATATAGCTGTCGGCGGGCAACTCCGTCCCGTCGAGCTTGAGCGAAAGCAGCGAAAGTTCATCGCCCTCCAGAATGAGTGGAGCTGAAGCGGCTTTTGGGCTCGGTCTGAGGACCAATGTCGCACGGACCCGTGTCGCAGTGGGATGCAGTGAAAAATCCAAAGAAACCGAGTCTACAAGCCAGTCAGGCGGACGGTAATCCTTGAGACGGATGGGCTGGGCGATATCGGTGCGCATAGGATTTGATCTAGAATGTCCTGTGCTCAATTGGAAGAAATAATAGCGATGCAGACGATGCGGGCCATGATGCTCGATCGACCACGAATGCCGCTGGTTTTGCGCGAAAGGCCGCTGCCCGCACCTGGGGCCGGGCAGATCGTAGTGGAAGTGAAGGCATGTGGCGTATGTCGCACGGACCTGCACGTGGTGGATGGAGACTTGTCCCACCCGAAGCTGCCGATTGTGCCCGGCCATGAAATTGTTGGGCGGGTGTCTGCGTTAGGAACAGGAAAGCCCGAATTTGCGATAGGCGAACGAGTCGGCATTCCGTGGCTAGGTTCCACGTGCGGAGTCTGCCCGTATTGTCAGAGTGGTCGGGAAAACCTCTGCGATGTCCCGGTATTTACCGGTTATACCAGGGACGGAGGTTTTGCGACCCACGCGGTTGCCGACGGGCGCTTTTGCTTTCCGCTGGGAGAGCATGGTGAAGACACGCAAATTGCGCCGTGGCTTTGCGCAGGACTCATCGGTTGGCGCAGCTACCGGATGGCGGGCGACGGGCAGACGCTGGGTCTCTATGGTTTTGGCGCAGCAGCGCATATTCTGATCCAAGTTGCGACGCGACTCGGCCGTCGCGTACTTGCGTTTACCCGCAGAGGCGACGAGGCAGCGCAAGATTTTGCGCGCTCACTTGGAGCTGCCTGGGCAGGTTCTTCCGACCAACCGTCGCCTGAACCGCTCGACGCGGCAATAATCTTCGCACCGGTTGGCAGCCTAGTTCCAATTGCACTCAAAGCGGTTAAGAAGGGCGGACGTGTGGTCTGCGGCGGAATTCATATGTCAGATATTCCACCGTTTCCCTACGCATTGCTATGGGAGGAGCGGTCGATAATGTCTGTGGCGAATCTCACGCGCAATGATGCGAGAGAGTTTCTGGACATTGCACAAAAGTCTAACGTTAAGTGCCAAGTCAGAGGCTATCCTCTTGCAACAGCCAATGACGCTTTGGCGGACATGCGTGAAGGCCGACTGAGGGGTGCCGCAGTTCTTATTCCCTGATTGGTCGGTCAGCGTATCGGCTCGGCATGCCCAACTACGCGCTTGATGGTCGGCGACCGCTGTTTCAATGCGCGCTCGAGTGCGTCGACATTTTCGTGCGCGCCCTGGACGCTCAACTGCGGATCCACGCGACAGTGAAAATTCACGATCTCGCCCTCATCCGTCTCGCGCACACGAACGTTGTGCACGTCGCGAATGTCACGGCCCAGTGCTGCAAGCTCGGACAGTGCCGTTTTCACCGCTTTGACACGCTCCGGCGGTGCTTCGCGCCCGGAGGCGTCCGGTGGTTGCAGCGGCTCGATGTGCGTTTCGACCTCAACGCTTGAGCCGAGTTCGGCCGCGATGGCGCTCTCCAATCCGTCGGCCATTTCATGCGCGGCGCGCAGTGAAAGTCTCCCGTCTACTTCGAGATCGAGCGAAACCGCTAGTTTGTCTCGCAACTCGTGAACCGTAACGTGGTGCACGGCGAGCGCGCGGTTGCGCGCAATGACCATGATCCGGTCGAGAATCGTCTCGTTATTGAGCGCTACCGGATCCGTTGTAACAACCGGTTCGGCGCCCGGAATTTGCTCGCGCAGCGCGGCCGCAACCTGGTCTTTCAGCGCGCTTACACGATCAAGCGGCAAGGTACGGCTGACTGCCAGCTGAAGGTCGATAAACGTCTGCTGGCCGACGGCACGCGCGCGAACCTGTTCAACTCGGACTACTCCTGGGATACGTCCGGCAATGGCTGCAATCTTGGCAGCCGCACCCGGGGGTGCGACATCCGTGAGCGTATCGATTGTGCGCTTGCCCAGCCGCCAGCCGGCGACACAGACCAAAATCGCTACGACCAGGGCAGCCACAGAGTCCGCCCAAGCGAACCCGAAGTGTACGCCGACCAACCCTATCAAAACGGCAAGCGAGGACCAAAGATCGGACGAAAAATGTAGCGCATCGGCCTCTAGAGCGTGGCTCGACGTCTTTTCTGCGGTATGCGAAAGCGCGCGGGCTCGGAAGAAATCAATGATGATTGACGCTAGGACGACTCCGAAGGCCCAAATGGTCGCCTCGACCGCGTGGCCACCTTGTGCAAGCAATCGGTTGATGGCCTCCCAGATTACAATGCCAGACAGTAGGAATAGCAAAGCAGTTTCAGCGAGTGCAGAAACTGCTTCGACCTTCCCGTGACCGTAGTGGTGCTCTTCATCTGCCGGCTTGCCCGATATCCGCACGGCGACATAGGTCATGACCGTGGCGCCGAAGTCGATAAGAGAATGGCCGGCTTCCGAAAGGATTGCCAGCGAGCCGGTCGCAAAGCCTACGAAAGCCTTGGCGATCGTCAGAGCTGCCGAAGCGGCGATCGACACGAGAGCAACATGTTCTTTTTCTGTCGGCATGCGACTCAAAACTCTCGCGGCCATTATTTTTTTTCTTTTTCCGCGACGACTTGATCGATATCGGACTGTTCGTAGTGTCCCCCTGCCAGGCGTTCTGGATTGCTCAGGAAGTCGCGTATCAGAGCGAGGAACCGGCCAACCTGTTGGGCATCGACCAGGCGGTGATCGGCCCGCAAGAATATCGGCATTACATTGACCGACACGAATTGGCCGGAGCGCGTGACCACTTTGCTTTCTACCGGCCCCAACGTCAGATTGAATGAATCCGATTTATCCGGAAATCGGGTTGGTTTGTAGACCCGCATCGGCGGCGCGCCAGGGAATGACAGGTCGTTCACCATCATACAGCCGGCGCGTGTGCCATCCAGCCGGCCAAGCGTCGGAAGTCTCAAATGGCGATCCAAAAAGCCGTATAGCCGCACAACTCGGCGAAACCAGAAAGCAGGAAGTCGACGGAGTCTTGCAAGATCGCGGTCGCGTCCCCCTTCATTGCGAGCTGCCTGAAGCATTCGCTGCCATATCTCTAGCGCAATTCGTTCAAGACTCTTGAGGTTTGCCTGCTCGATCAGCATGAGATCTATTTCTGAATACCGACGGTGAACAAATGCCATTCGAATGTTGATGTTACGAAAGGCATATATGCGCCGGCGAACCAATCGAACGTTCAGTTCCGGACATTGCTCGAGGGCGAGAGCCGTCGCGCGTATCAACGCGTGAGCGGCAGTAAGCAAGATGCGTCCACCACGATTTCGTTCGTGGAGAAAGGTCTGCAGGGCATCGGCGTCAATTTCCGTTCCCCATACGATCACAGGATCGAATTGGCTCGCCGGTGACGCGTGGAGATAAAACCGGTTGTAGAGCGGAATCTGCGTGTTGGGGACTGGACGCTCGACCAGGGGCCACTTCATCTTCAAATAACTCTTTAAGCTCCGGCGGTGGCGCACATGTAAGCAATTAGGCGTTATGCTTGCGGCAACGCCTTCTGCTTTAGCACAAAGCTGACAGTATCCTCGATGGTGCGAAAGTTCGAGGGGTTGACCTGGTCGCTGTCAAAACGCACGGCATAAGCCTCTTCGATGTGGAAAATCAAATCCATCAGCAACAAAGAATCCAGCATGCCGGTTTCCAAAAGATCTGTTTGTAAGGTGGCTTGCGCATAACGCGTGCCCCGAGACTGCACAAAGTGCATCAGGTCCACTTCCAGTCCTTTTCGATCAGAGCTCATGGAGATTGCGTCAAAATATCGCCTGGCTGAACGCGACGCTTACCAGGAATCTCAGGGACGAGGAGCGCCAACGCCGCGCGATCAATCTTGTAACCCGACGTCAATGGGAATCGTTCGATCACCTCGTAGTGTACGGGCTGCTTATATGGAGGAAGTTCTTTTTGGCAAGTCGCTCGAATTTTTGCGACGTCGATTGGCCGATCATCTCGCGGTGCAAGAAACAGAACGAATCTGGTTTCGTCACCGCGCGCGGTCGGAATAGCAACAGCGGCGGTCTGGGGGAAGTCAGCTTCAACCAGCCCTTCGATCTCTGCCGGGTGTACACGGTGCCCTTGGACCTTGACCAGCAAGCTCGCCCGGCCGTGCAAGAAGAAAAAACCATCTTCGTCGCGATGGGCCAAGTCACCGGTTCGCAGCCATCCATCCGCACTGATCGCGTCGGCCGTGGCGGCCGGGTCGCGCCAGTAACCGAGCATCACGTTGTTTCCCCGGGCGCAAAGCATACCAACGGCGTTCGCGGCTAGTTCGAGGTTCGATTCATCCATAACGGCAAGTTCGACGCCCGAGATTGGCATCCCAATCGATCCCCGACGAGCATGGAGTTGCTGAGGCGGCAACGACGACAGTCGCGCAGTGGCTTCCGACTGGCCATACATTACATAGAATGATGCTGGGCTGATACGGCGCGCAATTTCTTCAGCCAGATCGTGCCGTAATTCTCCGCCCGCAACGGTCATGTATCGCAAGGCCGGCAGCGGCCGTTCTCCAAGACGTCCGTATTTTAAAAGCATGCTGTAGGCCTCAGGAACCGCGGAGAAGCTCGTGGCTTCCATGTCGCGGAGCGATTCGACAATAGACGATGGAAAAGCCAGGCCGCGATCGAGAAGAAGTGTTGCGCCGCTCAGAATATGCGTTTGAAGGATTGAATTGCCATACGCATGACAGAATGGAAGGACGACCAACGCCCGGTCGTCTGGGCGAATTGGAAGCTCCCGGAGGATCGAATCCGCATTTGCTAAAAGGTTTCGATGGCTGAGCATGACTCCTTTGGGCGTCCCCATCGAGCCCGAGGTGAAGAGCAGCATCGCCAGATCCTGGTTTTGCCGACGTGGAGGTGGTAACGGATCCTGTGGATCGCTTTCTTCGGTCAAGCGTAACGTTGAGGGAGCCGAGTGATGCTGTGGGGCGTTGACATCCGGCGGGCTACTGATCAGCACGTCCGGTTGGGACAACTCAAGGATTTGCGTCTTGCGGCGTACTTCAAGGGAAACAGGGAGTGGCACCACGACACAATCGGCAAGCAGCGCCCCGTAAAAAGCGGCCACGTATTCCGGCGAGTTAGCCAACTGCAGAGCCACGCGCGCTCCCGCGACGTGTTTGGGGCGGGAGGCCAAATATCGGCGAACCTGATCCGCGGCGCGGGCGATCCAACTATAGGAGAAGCAACTTGCTCTGGTCGCTACGGCAGGGTGATTTAACCGAGCTTTGGCAACGTCTGAAAAACATGTTCCCAGGTTCGTTGCGCTCACATGAGCCGAGTAACCCTCCGCCGTGTACGCCGATGGTTCCATCGCAGGATCGATCTGGAGCAGAAGGATATCCATACTCATTCCACGCGCACACCACGGTTTGGGTCTGACGGCCTGACGCTTTCTGTAGGTACCAAGGGTTCAATAAATCCCAGGAATGAGCCGATACGTGCGTGCCATGTAGGCTCGATACTCGTCGCCGAAAGTCTCAAGCATCATCCGCTCCTCGTGGCCAACACGCGCAAAGAATAGCGTACCAAAGCCAATGATACCCGACAGACCCGCGATCCAGTTCGGCAGCAGAAGTGCTTGTGAAATAGCCCACAACCAGAACGCAGCGTACATCGGATGGCGCAGCTTCTCGTAGATTCCTCGGGTGATCAACGTGTGCTTGTCTCGGATTTCCAGCGTGATCGACCAGGCGCGGCCCAAGTCTCGATGCGTGCGATAGAGCAGGGCCATGGCGGCGATCAACACAAGCACTCCTACTGAGGTTTGTATCGCGCTGAATGTATAGCCGGCAAATTTCGGCTGGTCGGTCAGCACATAGATCAGCGGAATTATGAATAGGCCGCTGTAGGAGATCAGCATCAAGGTTCGTTCGCGAATGAGATCTCGGCGATCTGTGACACTTGTTTTGCGAGCACGACGCTGGTGCGGGTAGCGGATGATGAAATACGTCACGCATCCAAGGCCCCAAATGAGCTTCGCGACGAAGAGCGTCATCAGACTGTGCCTGTAATTTTGACTCGCGCCATCTGCCTGTCGCTAGTGATCTAGCCATTAGTATGAGTTTATCAGAACACGAGCGCGCAAAATCTAGCGTTCGGTTGACGCACATGACATAGCATGGGTGGGACCAACTAACCTATCGGAACAGCGTGATTGCTATTGATTAGATTCGAACACATGAAATAAACAGTCTGTTCGCAAGTGTCATCTCTAGGATTCAAGCGATCGCTGGACGGCAAAGGCGCGCTAGCCCGTCGACTGCAGTACAATAGGTAGATTCTCGGGTCCCTCGGTGGGGCGCTAGTACGATCGTGATCCCTGCGGTATTGCTCGCGGGGGTCCAGGCCTGTAGTTTTTCGTAACGGAACATTTCGCCATGCCTCGCTATTACTTCCATCTCAGTGACGGCAAAAAAGTTCTCAGCAATCACAAAGGTATCGATTTGTCGGGCAATGCCGCCGCTCGCGAAGATGCCTTGGTGTTGGCGCGCGACCTCAAACATGGAGCCGTCATGCCCGGATGGGATTGGAGTGGCTGGTTCGTCATGATCGTGGATGAGCGCGGTCAAAAAGTCGACGAAGTGCCGATCGCAGATTCCTAAAAGTATGTTCGCTTCTGACCTGCCGCGGACTGCGATCGATGTAACTCCCTGCCTCTCCCAAAGGGAACGATCTTGTTGCTGGTGTCGTGCCCGATGTCAGCCCGTCCCATCCAAGGAATTCCGGACCTTTGGCACCAGTAACGGGTGATCTCTTCTTCGTTCATTCCGAAATCAGGTTCGTTCGGGGTGATGCTGCTGCAACGGCCAAGCATGACGCCCGACACCCGCCTGATTTTGGGATTACTGGTAATATGAAATAGCGATCTATCGATCCTGTACAGTGCTTCCCCTACCTCTTCCAACATGAGCACATGCCCGTCGAGGTCAGGTTGCAACGGTGTGCCGAGTAGCTGGCTAAGAACCGTCATGTTAAACGCTGCCGTCAGCATCCCGCGACCTACCGTAGGCTCCAATGCTTCCGGCGACCTATCGACTATCCAGGCGAGCGCTCGCTCAATCGCTGCGTCTCCTCCATCTCGAAGAATGTCCTGCGCCACGGGACCATGCGTTACGGCCTCGAACCCAGCCTGGTACAAGGCGGCGAGCAGAACACCGGCATCACTGTAGCCCATGTAGGATTTCCGTCGGGACGGCTCCTTCAACCCACACATGGCTGCTTCCACCACGCGGCAGGATCCGTATCCTCCACGCGCGAACCACACCGCGTCGTAGCTCTCGTCGTTAGCGATATCGAGGAAAGCCCGCGCGCGCGTTTCGTCGTCACCGGCGAAATGGCCCTGCGAAGCGAAGCACTGCGGATGGAAAACGATTTCCGGAGGCCTGTCAGGATACAGCGATCTGGCCAAAATCGGCACTCGCTGAGCAACTTCCGGAGACATGCGCGAAGCCGGCGCGACCACGCCGATCCTACACTTCCGTTTGCTCATCCAGGCGCCCAGCCTACGTTGCACATCATCGGCAACCCTTCTAGATTTTGCCAATGGCCCACCAGCTCGGAGATTACTTTTTTTGCGGCGTGGGGGGTAGTGGAATGACCCCGCTCGCAATGCTCATCAAAGCCAGGGGTGGACTGGTTGAGGGTTCTGACCGAGCACATGACCAGGGTCGCAACGCCAAGAGATTTGATTTTCTGCGTGCGAACGGCGTGCTTCTGCATCCCCAGGATGGCAGTGGCGTTACGCGACCCAGTCAGATTCTGGTTACGTCCGCTGCCGTGGAGGAGACGGTCCCCGACGTGCAAGCCGCGCGCCGTATTCGGGCCACCGTCACCACTCGAGCGACGTTGCTCGCTGAACTCTTTAACTCTGCCGCCTTAGGCGTCGGTATAGCGGGCACAAGCGGCAAGTCCACCACGGTTGGCATGCTCGGCTGGATTCTGCATCGCGCCGCAAAGAGTCCAACGATTATGAATGGCGCGGATATGAAGAACTTCATTGATGTGGGCTCGCCCTTTGCCAGCGCCAGGATCGGTGAGGGCGAGGTTTTTGTCAGTGAGTTGGACGAGAGCGACGGCTCAATTGCGCTTTTCGAGCCCCGTGTCGCAGTTCTGAACAATATCTCCTTGGACCATAAATCGCTCGACGAGCTCCGCGTGCTTTTCTGGAGCTTCGTTGCCAAGGCGCAGACGGTGGTGCTCAATCTCGATAACGCAGAAACAGCAGCACTCGCGGCCGATTTGAAGCCGGGGAAAGCGTTAACGTACAGTCTGAATTCCGGGCAAGCCGACCTCCTTGCGTTTGCGCCAGTTCATTCGTCCGCGGGGATCCGGTTCCAAGTGAAGGTGCGCGAAACCGGTGAGGTCATCAAAGTGGACCTGAAGGTTCCAGGACTCCACAATGTGGCCAACGCACTTGCCGCTCTGAGTGCCGCGAAGGCGTGCGGCGTGACCCTCGCGGTGGCCGCGGCCTATTTAGGCGAGTTCAGTGGCATTCGTCGGCGACTGGAGGTCGTGGGCGCGGCAAATGGAATAACCGTGTTCGACGATTTTGCCCACAACCCCGACAAGATATCGGCCACACTCGAAACCTTGCACGCGTTTTCCGGCCGCTTGCTGTTGATGTTTCAGCCGCACGGATACGGTCCAATCCGTTTGATGAGGAACGCGTTAGTGAGCTGTTTTGCAAACGGGTTGGCCGATGAGGATGTTCTGGTTATGCCGCAGCCCGTTTATTTCGGCGGCACGGTGGACCGCAGCGTCGGAAGCGACGAAATTGTTGGCGAAATCCAGCGGTCGGGCCGGAAGGCCTTTGCTTTTCCAGACCGTGGCGGATGTGGCGACATGCTCGTCGAGTTGGCCCGCCGTGGGGATCGCATCGTGGTCATGGGTGCGCGAGATGACTCGCTTTCGCAGTTCGCACATGATCTTCTTCGACGGCTTTCGGTAACACGAGACGAAGGTTCAATTGCCACTCGCTGATCGGAAGTGAACGAACGCTATCGCGTCGCAGAATTACGATGGCTTTTAAATGAGACTTCTGAAGCGTTTTCTGCAGCGCTTGGCCATCTTCGGGCTCGGCCTATTTAGCGTCTGGTTTATTGTCTTTGTTGTCTTCGAGTTTGCGGATCGCTGGCTGCCGTGGTTTCTGGCTTTGGCCGCCACTTATGGAATCGCAGCATACGTTATCCTTCCCCGTATCGTCCGGATGGGTCTAAAAGTACTCCAACACAAACGTGTTCCCCGCTACACAATCACCGGCGACGGATTGCCCGGAGATCCTGTCAATTTCGTGCTTGTCGGCACCCTTGGGCAACTTCGGGATGCGTTTGCACGCGCCGGGTGGTCAGAGGCTGATCGGTTGGGACTGAAAAGCTCGTGGCATATGGTCCGAGCATTCCTCTTCAACGCGTCCTATCCTACCGCTCCGTTCAGCACACTTTATCTTTTCGGCCGGGGTCAAGACATCGGCTTCGAGAAGGCAATTGATGACAGCCCACGGAAGCGCCATCACATTCGATTTTGGGCTTTGGATACCGCGCTCGTTGAGGCCACATGGGGAACGGCCAAATTCTGGCTTAACACCGATCGGCCACCGCATGATGCCCACGTTTGCTGGATCGGAGCTGGAACCAAGGACACCGGTTTCTCTTTGACTCAACTCACGTTTCAGATCACTCACGCGACCGATGCGGATACGAATGCCGAGCGGGATTTTATCATCGCTGAGCTTCGGAATAACCGAGTCATCGGAGAGGTGAGTGAAATTCAAGCGGGTCAACACATCGAGCACGTCAATCACTACGTCACTGACGGTGAAATCGCACTTGCGAATCTGATAGCTCCTCACGAAATGGTTCGGGCCGAAGTTAACGCGCGCGCCCCCAGCCTGTCCTAAAGTGTCTGCTTCTGGCCCAAACATGCGCCTGACCCGGTTGGCGCTCGCAACAGCGCCCGCGCTGTTCGTGCTTCTATGGAGCACCGGATTTATCGGCGCCCGCTACGGCCTGCCATACATCGAGCCATTGACCTTTCTAGCCATACGGCTGGGTTTCGCTGCGATCATCATGGCGGCGATCGCACTCTTGGCTGGTGCACGGCGGCCGAATACGAATGAGATCGGCCATAGTCTTGTTGCAGGCTCGCTGATGCACGGACTTACCCTCGGAGGCGTGTTCACCGCGATCAGTCAGGGCGTACCTGCCGGCATTTCGGCACTGATCCTGGGGCTGCAACCGATCGTGACTTCGACACTCGCCAACCGCCTCATGGGCGAGAAGATTACGCGGCTGCAATCGGTCGGGCTAGCGCTGGGGCTAGTCGGAATTTTGCTTGTCCTGCACGACCGCAACATTGTACTCGCGGGCTCTGTCCTCGGCTGGGTTGCAAGCTTCTTGTCGCTGATCGGCATTACGCTTGGAACGCTGTACCAGAAGAGCTATTGCGGCAGTATCGACTGGCGCACCGGCAATCTCGTCCAATACGTCGGAGCGGCAGTGTTGTTTACGCTTGGCGCCTTTGCATTTGAGACGCGCGAAATCAATTGGACGGGTGAGCTGATTTTCGCAATGGTCTGGCTCGTGCTTGTCCTGTCGATCGCGGCCGTTGCGTTGATGTATTGGCTCATCCGCCGCTCTGCAGCGACCGGGTTTGCAAGTCTGTTCTATCTGGTACCGGTCGTGACTGCCTTGTTTGCTTACATTCTTTTCGGTGAGCGGCTGGACTCGATTTCGATCTTTGGAATGCTAGTGTGTACCGGTGGCGTGGCGCTCATTAATCGGGTTGCTGCAAGGCCCGCCAAAGCTTGAACGCCGCATGTAGACTATTCCGGCGTAACATCTCCTATTGGACGCGCGTGCAAAAAGTGAGTTGTGCCGTCTTTTTCGATGCGGTCCAGCAGATCAACTTCCCAAGACAGATAGGCATCCATTGCCGCTTCAGTGTCTCGTGCCTGTTCGTAGGGCTTGAGCCAGACATCGACAGCTTCATCGGCCATTCTGTTTTCTGTCGAGAGCGGATAACCGGCAGCAGTCCAGGCGGCGTTGCCGCCCGTTAGCAAGCGTACTGGTGTTTTCGTTATCGCGCGCGCTTCCTCAATCGCGAGGTCAGCGAGTACGCCATCCTCTGATGTAAGAATAAGCGTATTGGCAGCAGCTATCTTTTCCATAGCAAGGTCGAGTCGGCCCCGTATTGCAAACCACGCGCCAGGAATATGGCCCCGACGGTAATGTGGACTTGTTGACAGATCGACGACTGAGGCGGTCTTTTGTTCAAGCAGTGAAGATAACTGCGCAGGGTCGATGCTCTGGTTGGTTGGAGGCTCGCGCAGCAATTTGTGTGCAGGCTCGCCGCTTTCATTGCCTGCTTCCGGCAGAACGAACACTTCGCTCCAACCCATCTGTTTAAGCCATGAGGCAGTCATGAGCGCGCGGACTTCCTTGTCGTCGCTGAGCACGATGCGGGCGCCCAGTGTGCCTGCGTAAATGTCGGTCGCCTGCACCAGCTGGCCTCCAGGAGCCGATATGGCGCCGGGGTAGTGGCCTGCGGTGTATTCCGGGGGATCGCGAACGTCGAAAATATAGGTCGTGCGCGTCTGATCATTCAGCCACGCCTCAAGTTGGGTTCGGTCGACCCGACCGACGTCGAATTTCCCAGCCACCGCTTTTGCCGCCGACTTCGCCCAAGCAAGCCCCTTCTCGGAAAAATTCGGCGCGCGGTCCGACTTGCGGCTCTCACAAGTGAACCCTGCGAGATGCCAGCCCATCGTGCCGTTACGAAGTGCAACCACCTTGTTGGTAATGCCTGCGTTGATTAGCGACTGGGCACCGATAATGCTCCTGGTGCGACCCGCGCAGTTGACGACAATAGTCGTCGACTGCAAGGGAACAATGTCGCGGACGCGCAGAACCAACTCTGCGCCCGGGACATTGATAGCGGTCGGTATCGAGATTCGCGTGTATTCGCCGAATGGTCGGCTATCTAGCACCTTAAGGTCAGCACCGTTCCGCAACATCGCGTTCAGTTCGACGGCGCTAATGCTTGGTGTACGGCTGTCGTGCTCTACGAACTCACCGAAGGCTTTGCTCGGCACGTGAACGCCGGAAAACAGGACAAAGCCGGCCCGTTCCCACGCTGCCACGCCGCCGTCGAGATACGAAAGGTCCGTATAGCCAGCACTGGCGAGGATAGCTGCGGCGCGCTTAACTAGGCAGTCGCCACCATCGCACAATACAATTCGAGTCGTTAGACGAGGAACGAGGCGAGCAAATCGCAACTCAATACGGCTGAGTGGGACATTCCGCGCCCACAGTAGGTGGCTCTTCGAGAATATCAGTTCTTCCCGTACATCGATCAGCGCCAGTTCGGCGCCATCGGCGAGCATCGACTTAACGGTGGCGGGGCTGACCGCGCGGAACATCCTAGAGTTCTACAAAGTAAGAAGTGACACCCTACGCTAGGTTGCCTGCTGTGCAGTCATCTGCTCGACCTCGCCCGTTTTCAAGTCAATACGGATGCGATCGATCTTGTCGAGGTTTGTGCCAGTCACACGAATGAAACGCGCATGATCAGGATAATCGATGGAATGAATAGCGCCGTTCTGGTAGATGCCGGCCTTTCCCGGCGTAAGTCGGTACTTTTTTGCAGGTTTTAGCTTGGCGTGCTTTGGATCCTTACCGTCATCTTCCCGCGTCCATTCGATCATGTCGGTATATTTCGTGGCCTGACCATAGATCGCCCATGACGCGCCATGATCGTGAGGTGGTGATATGCGAGCCTTTTCGTTCACATGTGCAAGGATCTGGAAGCCGAGCTCTCGATCCTCGTACAGCAACTTCAACCCGCGCGGCGCGTTGTCACCGCAATATCTCTCAATGAAATCCGTATTGCTGAGCAGGCGTTCGAGATTGACGCGCACCTGCTCGCGGCCGGCAGGGCCTGGATCACGTCCGAGTGTTGAACGACAATCGGCAATGAAATGTTGGAGCTCGTAGGTCATGGCGTTGTCCCGGGCTAGGCCTTGAATTCTTACATAGGCCCGAGCCGAAAACTAGTAAGTGCCATTGGCAGGTTTACGCGTGCACTTTTCGACCTCTTTCCATGCAATCTGCCGGTTTACCCTGCGTTGCAGTAAGCCCGTCAGGTGCCATCCATCCGAAGCGTATCGTTGACGCTCCATCCAGCAAGTGTTGGACTATTGGAACCTTCACAGATCGGGGTGCGAACTGGAGAGAGGCGTATCGGCGGCCGTTGAAAATGCCAAATATTTTTTTCGAAGACAAAAAAGCTGAAGGAGGAAACCATGACAATGCGCAGCAAATTGGCCAAGCTGCTTGTGCTATTCGGCACCTGCCTTGGTGCGGTCCTCGGCGCTTCCGGGCCGACAGCGGCACAAACAAAAGAAGTGAAACTCGGATTGATCGCACCGATGTCGGGTCCATGGGCTCGTCAGGGCGACCTGATGCTGAAGGGTGCGAATCTTGCGGTCGAAGACATCAACAAGCAGGGCGGTATCAAATCGCTTGGTGGCGCGACCGTAAAGCTTTTGGTTTTCGACGCTGGCGATAGCGTTGAGAAGGCCAAGAATGCCGCACAGCGGATGACTGCACAGGAGCCCGACCTCGTTGGCGCGACCGGCTCGTGGCTCTCGAGCTTCACACTCGGCGTCACGGAAGTAACCGAGCGCGCAGAGCTTCCCGTTTTGACCTTGTCCTATTCCGATCAGATTACCTCGCGCGGCTTCAAATATGTGTTCCAGACCTCGCTGGGCGGCGGCGCCCAGGCCAACCAAGCAGTTCCGGCGCTGATTAAACTCGCCGAGAGCGCAACCGGTAAGAGGCCAACCACAATTGGCATCGTGCAGGACAATACGGCCGCATCAGTCAGTTTTGCCAAGCCAATGCGCGAAGGCGGGCTGGCGAAACTCGGCCTCAAACTTGTAGTAGACGAAACTTTCACTCCGCCGTTGTCTGATTGCACGCCGCTGATCCAAAAAGTGCGCTCATCGAGGCCAGACATCTTGTTGTTGCTGCCGACGGCGATTTCTGACGACAAGATGTGCGTGGAAAAGCTGCATGAGTTCGGCTTAGGGCGCGGACGTTTGCCGGTGATTTCCAATGGCGCGCATATCGGCGCTCCCGATATGCTCAAGAATGCCAACAAGGAATTGTTGGAAGGTTTGATGACTGTCGTCGGCAATTGGAGCGGCAAGGGTCAAGAAGCTATAATGAAAGAGTTCGTCGCAAAGACGGGCGAGCCGTGGATTACCCAGGATTCTTTGTCGACCTATGGCGATATGTGGATCTTCAAGGAGGCGTTGGAGAAGGCAGCTTCAACCGACCGCCGCAAGGTCGCTGAGGAGATCCGCCGAATGGATACACGCGAGGGGCCGGCGAAATTCTTTCCCGGTGGCCGCGTGAAATTCGACGAGGCTGGCCGTCGTGTGGATGCCGACCTCGCGATCGTGCAATGGCAGGACGGCGTGCCGGTTACAATTTATCCACCGGCCTCGGCGCTTGCGCAGCCCATCTGGCCGAAGAACTGAAAGCTATCGTCCTCACGTAGGGAATTGGAGCGGGTGCATGCCTGCCTACGCTGCCACGTGATCGAGCGCCGCCAACAGATGGGGGCGGAATTCTCGATAGTTCTCGATCATCGGGAAATGCCCCATACCTTTCATGATGGTGAGACGCGACCCGGGAACGGCGGCGGCAACAGCCTCGGTCATTGCCGGAGTGCATGAATAGTCATATTCGCCGGTAAGCAACGCGACCTTGCAGCGGTTGGTGTCAATGCGCTTGAGGTCGTCGCGTCCGTCCCAATCTACACTGTAGAAATAAACGTCGCCTTGGTAGACCCCTGGTCCTGACTGGCTGTAGTACCACCAGTTTTCCCGCCGCGACGCTTCTGGACTGAACGGCGAGTTGAGGCCGTAGGTGTAGCTCGCTGCCAGTTCGCCGCCATGGATGGCGGGATGATGAAGCAGTTCGTTATAGCGACCCGGAGCGTAGGCGGAGCTTTCTAGTCCAATAATCCCGGTAAGTTCGTCCTGGTATTCAGCGGCGATCTTGAGTGCGATCGCGCCACCCATCGAACAACCCAAGACGATCGGCCGTTCGAGTCCCAGCGCGAGCCATACCGTGCGGACCATTCCCACATATGACGCCGTCGTCAGCCGGTATTTTTTCAGCCACCATCCGTCTGGCGGAGTTGAGCGGCCATGGTAGGGCAGGTCGAATGCGACGACCCGAAAATGCTCAATGATCTCCGGATCGTTCAATAGATGACGGTATTGGCGGCTATCAGCTCCCGCCGTGTGCAGGCACAGCAATGGCAGTCCCTTGCCGGCTTCCTCGACATACACCCGATGCTCGGCTCCATCGATGCTGACCGTGAAAAACCTTCCAACGATAGGTTCAAATTCAAACATCCGGCGCTCCGGTCTCGCGCATGATGTTCATCATACGATGCAGCGCGCGGGCATTCTGCATCGCCGCCAAGGCGTCGCCCTCGAGCACGAACTCTGGCACCCGCATTAGCATGGCAAAGAAGTCGTGGAACAGCGGCGGTGGGTCGGGGCTTAAAAACTTGCGCCAGACGTCAACGGGCGCGTGAAATCCGAAGATTGCGCGCACGTCAAACTTCGGCGCCTGCGTGATGTCGACAATACGGCCTTTTTCGAGTTTGAGCGCATAGCGGCTATCACCAAAAGCCAGGACGAATGTCGTGGTAAACCAACTTCCGATCACCTTGAGTTCGGGGTCTGCATTGACTCGCTCGCGATAACGAGCGAGCCAGGCAACGCCCGGATAGTCTTTCATGACGCCTCCAGTTCTTGCCGTACGGGCGTTCGTTACGTACGAGATGTCAGCTGCGCCTCTTGAGAGTGAAGGCATTTCTCCAACGCGGCGAGTGCGTTCATGTGATTGGAGCTGATGAGGGCGGCAGCTAGCGTTGCGTCCCGATTTTCATAGGCCTTCAATAGACGCGCGTTGTCGTCGAGCGACGCTTGCATGCGGTCCGGCTGTGAGAGGCTCAGTCGTCGCAGTCGCAAGGTACGCAACAGTAGCGAGTCGAGAATCCGTTTAACGGTGCGGTTATTGGCAAGCTGTGTGTTGCGGTCGTAGAAATCGACATTAGCCCACACGAAGGTGTTGAGATCGTGGTCGCGGAACGCACGCTCCATTTCGGAAAGCGGCGCGCGCAGCGTGCCGATATCATCGGTCGAGGCGTTTCGCGCGACCGCGGTTGCAATCAGGTCGAAAAGCGCGGCGCGCGCCTGATAAATCTCGCGCACTTCTTCCATCGCGAGCAGTGCGACGCGGGGTCGCCGGCGCGGCGGAATTTGTACAAGGCCTTCTTTCTCGAGCAACATCAGGGCTTCGCGGATCGGCGTTCGGCTCGTACGAAAGCGTCGCGACAGCTCAACTGAATTGAGATCGTCGCCAGGCGACCGCTGTCCCTCAATGATTTCGGCCGCGACCTCGCAGGCGATGTTGGAGACGAGCGAGGGACGGTCATGCCGTTCCGCGACGATCGCGCGGGCGACCTCACGCGCTCGCGCGAATGACCGTTGGTCCTTGGTACGCGGCGGCGCGGCGGTCTGGCGTTTGACGGGTGTGTCGATGGGCAACTCTCCAATCGGGCTTGCGGACCCTAGCAGAATAGGCTTTGCGGCCAACAATTGTCGACACTCGTCAAAAGGCTAAAAAATAAAAGGGGGAAATAGCCCTTATTTATAAGGCTTCCCCGCCTTGACGATACGTCAAATTGTAGCTTGAGTGTCGACATAAGTCGTTTTTCGCGGCCTAGCGGCCCGTACAGAGCAAGGCAGCACAATGTCAGTGGATTCATTTGTCACCGGCAATATGGACTACATCCGCCGCCCCTTCGTCGCCAATATCAAACCCGGACACCGCGTTCTCATCCTCAGCGATTTTTCGCACGACACACGGGTTTGGCAGGTGGTTCAGAGCATCTGCGCAGAGCTCGGCGCCGAGACCACGGTCGCACTCTTCGAGCGTCGGCCGGCCGACTACTACGATCCGCCGTCGGCTGTGAGCGAGGCAATGATGAAATCGGATTTCAACGTGCTGCTCGCGTCGACGGGCATGCTGCACAGCCACGCCAATTTCACCGCGATGGCAGCGGGAATCCCCGCCATATGCATGGATGGAGGCATGCGGCTGGAGTGGTTTCAGACGGGCGCAGTAACTGACGACATGAAGCAAATCGCTGTGCGCAAACATTATGTCGCCAAGAATGTGTTCGGGCCGAACGCGCGGGAATGCCGAGTCACCTCCGATTTTGGCACCGATTTTGTTTACAGTGTCGCCAACCGCATCACCCAGCCGCCGTTGCCTGGTCCAAATTTCGATCCCTACAAAATCATCAATTTTGCAAAGGATGAGAACAGGCCAGGCAATAATCTGCTCTACTATTTGTTCCCGACGGGCGAGTTCAACGTCGCGCCTGTCGAAGGAAGCGCCAATGGCAAATTGGTTATTGACTTGACCATGCACCATATTGGCCGGCTGATCACGCCGATCGAACTCACAGTCGAGAGTGGCCGCGTTGTGAAGATCGACGGCGGAGCGGAGGCACGCATCTTACGGGACTATCTCGAGAAGTACGGCGACGACAACGCCTACATGTGCCCGGCCGAAGCGTCCGTGGGCGTCAATGCCGAAGCGGTTGTGCGCGGCATTCAGCGCGAAGACAAGAACATCATGGGTACACTGCATTTCGGGCTCGGCACAAATGTGGATGTTGGCGGTTCCGTCAAATCGAAGATCCACATGGATGGTGTGATCCTGCATCCGACGCTTTATGTAGACGGCGTTAAGCGCATCGACCGCGGCAAGATCCTCGTGCCAATCGAAGGCCGGTGAGCCGCGCTCTAGCGGTTATGTGTTGGAGCAATATCGCGAAGGAAGGCGGCAAATGTCCGCGCCATTTCTTCCGGTTGTTTCGATGAACAGCATATGCGGCCCGCGTGAGAGCACGGCAAAACGCGCCGCCGGGATGGCGTCCGCTATCCGCTGTACGACCGGGGGCGGCGAAGATTTGTCGTGTTCGCCCGCAATGGAGAAAGTCGCGGCAGCGTGTGGACGTCGCCCTTGGCGTACCACGCGGCCGCCCAACCATTCGGATCGTCCGAGAGAAGTCGTTCGCGCACGGGTCTGTCCTTGCCGGCCGCGCGAAAAGGGGCTGTGAACCACCGATCGAGGGTCGCTTCGGGTACATCAGCCATGCCGCTGTGTCGCGCATCGTCGCCGCGCTTCCGTGCGATTTCCACGGCTCTCCGCTGTCTGCGTCGCGGTGCAGGCGCAGATCGCAAGCGCGCTTACGGCTTGCGGATATTTGAGCGCGGACACCATTGCCACCATGCCGCCGAACGAGAAGCCAGCGATTGCCGCCGACGCGAAGTTGATTTCGTACAGAGGCTTATGCAGATCGTCAGCATAGTCCTCGAGCGAGCTCATCGGCACACTCATGCGGCTCTCGCCGTGACCGCGTTGGTCGAGCGTGAGTAAGGTGAATTCCTGCCGCAAGATACGGGCTACGGGGGAAAGAAACGACAAATCAAGGCCGATTGGGTGCAGCAGTACCACGTGTGGCCCGTTTCCACCGAGTTCGTACTTGAGCGAGCTCATCGCGCTTTACCCTTGGAGTAAAGCACTCTTCCAACCTGTGAGGTTCCGCGATGACGAAGCCTGGATTGCTCTTGTTTATGACCGACATCGATGCCGCGCACGAAACCGAATTCCACCGCTGGTACGAGGAGGAGCATATTCGCGAACGCCTGGCGATCCCGGGATTCCTTACGGCCCGACGTTTCCAGACGCTCGAAGGAAGTCCGAAATATCTGGCCATCTATGATCTCGAGAGCCCCGGCGTACTGCGCTCTCCCGAATACCAGCTCATGATTGGAACTGGGAAAACGCTATGGACGCGACGCATGGAGCAGCTGTTCGTCAATGCTCGGCGCAACGTTTACGTCGGGATTTCGGAGCGGCGTCGCTGATTGCGGCATCGTTGCCGGGCCGCTCACGGGAGCAGAATTGAGGCGCCACTGGTGCGGCGGCTCTCAAGATCGCGGTGAGCGCGCGTAACATCAGCGAGAGGATAGCGCTGGTTAATCGGCACATTTACCGCGCCGCTTTTCATCATCGCAAACAAATCCTCGGCGCGCTCCAGCATTTCCTTGCGATCGTGCAGGTAGTCGGCAAGTCCGGCAAACGTGACGTAAAGCGATCCCATCCGGTTCAAGCGCCACAGATCGAACGGCGGAATCACGCCGCCGGCCGAACCGTAGAACACCGCAAGCCCGCGCCGGCGCAGGCATTTGAGTGAAGTCTCGTAGGTGCTACCACCTACGCCGTCGTAGACGACGGGCAGACCTTCGCCCTTTGTGATTTCGCGTACGCGTCCGACCACATCCTCTCGGGTGTACAGGATTGGGTAGTCGCAGCCGTTTTGCTTAGCGAGCGCGGCTTTCTCGGCAGTGCTCACGGTGCCGATCACCTTGACGCCGAGATGCTTGGCCATCTGGCATATGATGATCCCAACCCCGCCAGCCGCGGCCTGGACCAGGATCGTCTCGCCGCGTTTGATCGGATAGACGCCGCGAACAAGGTACTGCCCCGTTAGTCCTTTCAGGGTGGCTGCAGCGGCGGTTTGGTCATCGATCCAATCCGGGAGCCGGATGAGTCGCGTGACCGGCATCACGGTCTCCTGCGCATAGGCACGCGGCTTCTCTGAAGCATAGGCTACGCGATCTCCGGGCCGAACTTCGGTAACGCCTTCACCGACCGCTGTGACAACGCCAGCCGCCTCCATGCCGATGATGTGGGGGAAGTGGGGCAGTGGATAGCGCCCGGTGCGGAAGTGAATATCGGTGAAGTTAAGGCCGATAGCGGTATGACGGACCCGCGCTTCACCGACCCCCGGCGCCCCGACCTCAACCTTTTCATAGCGCAGTTCTTCCGGCCCGCCGGTCTTGTGCACGCGCACGGCGTAAACGGTGCTCATTGCTTGGCCGCTAGTTGATAACGCGCGCAACCGGGCGCACGGGCGCACCGTCCGAGCCTGCGATATTGAGTCCGAGAAACATGATTTCGGCACGGTGGCCGGCGAGTTGTTCGAGATTGGTGACATGCTCGGCGATTAGCACGCCTTGGCTGAGAAGTGTGTAATGCACCGGAAATGCAAAATCCGCCGGCCGACGCACCGTGGCAAGATCGGGGGTCGAGAAATCGACCCCGACGATTTTGGCGCCGTGCTTGACAAGCCAGCCAGCCGCCTCACCGGTGAGGCAAGCGTGTTCCATATAGCGCGGTGTATTGACGTGCTTTGCCCGTCCGGTTTCGATGAGCACGATGTCGCCTTCTCGCATGCGCGGGGTGGCGCGCTCGAGATCGGCGGCATCGATCACGCCATCATCGGCCACATCGAAATGCCAGATCACGCCGGCTCCGTAGAGGCGATCGAGCGGCACCTGGTCCATGGTGGGCCCGTCGCTGATAAAATGGCGAGGTGCATCGAGATGGGTGCCGTGATGCACCACCATGTGCACTTCTGTCACGTTGGCGCGGTGCTCGGGGATTTTAGCGATCTGTCTAATGCGCGGTTGCGGAAAAGAGGGAATGCGCGAGAGGTCCTCCGTGAGCCTATGTGAAAGGTCCGTCCATGCGCCGGCGGCGCCTGATATCTTGGGCACCGGAACATCGAGCCAGCCTTTCCAGCCAGGAATCCTATTTGTCGCGGTTTCACACATGCCGTTTGCCCACTATTTCTGGTTCGACCGATCGATCGGCCTTGATTCATTGCCACCGACAACGACCCCGGCCCACTCCTCGATCATCTTCACCAAGGTCGTATAATCATCGTTACCTCGCCCTTGCGTCATGGCGTGGAACCACAGCTGTACGACGTTTGAGCCGACCCACATCGGCACGTTGAGCTCGCGCGCTTCCTCAAGACAGAGAAGCACGTCCTTGTACATGGTCGACAATTTGCCACCGTAGTCAAAACTGCGGGTAAGCACCGAGGTCGGAAACTTGTCCATGGTGGCGCTGTTGCGGCCAGTGCTGGCGTTTACGGTATTGATAAGCACGCGCGCGTCGACCCCTGCCTTGACCGCCATCGCAGAGGCTTCGAAAGCGGCTGCCATGCCCGCCGCCGAAATCATATTGTTGGCGAGCTTTGTAACCTGGCCCAACCCCGGCGTTTCGCCCACGTAGAACACGTTGCGTGCAATTGCCTCGAACAACCTCTTCACCTTTGCGAACACGTCAGGCTTGCCCGCCACCATTGCTGATAACGTTCCGGCCCGCGCACCGCGCGGTCCGCCGCTCACAGGTGCGTCAAGTACGGCAATGCCAGATTTGCTTAGTTTGCTTGCGATTTCTTTGACCGTGCCCGATCCGATGGTCGACATCTCGACGTAGACTTCAAGCCCGCGGCATTCAGAAATACCGCCCGCCGCAAGTGCGACCTCGCGGCTGATCTCAGGCGAGGGGAGGCAAGCGAACGCGATCTCGCAGCCCTTTGCCGCCTCGCGCACGGACGGGCACGCGACCGCGCCGCGCGCGACGAGCGGGGCGGTAGCTGTCGGATTGGGGTCACAGATGCGAAGCTCATGGCCGGCGTCGATCAGTCGTTCCGCGATTGGCGCACCCATCGCGCCGCATCCGATGAAGGCAAGGTGTGCGGACACGCTTACTCCTCCCAAACTTTGCCAGTGGTCGAGGCGGTTTGCCCACCGTCGATCACCAATTCGGTGGCGTTGACGAAGCGCGATTCATCCGAGGCCAGATAAAGTACGCCGTAGGCGACGTCCCATGCCGAGCCAAGCGTTCCGGTCGGCACTGCCATCTGGCGCTCCTTGATTCTTTCCTCGTAGTCTTGCGGGTTGCTGCGTTTGAGACGGTCCGTGATACGCGGGGTTGCGATATAACCCGGCATCACACAGTTGCAGCGAATGCCCTTGGCCGCATACTGCACGCCGATGTTCTGCGAAAGCTGCTTAACCGCGCCTTTGGAGGCCGAGTAAGCGACGTTGGCGTAGGTGAAGCGGATGCCCGCGGTCGAAGAGTTGTTGATGATGGAACCGCCACCCTGCTTGAGCATCTGCGGGATCACTGCGCGACACGTCAGATACATACTCTTGACGTTGACCCGCATCAGACGGTCCCAATCTTCTTCTTTTACCTCGAGTGGGCCGCCGATAACCTGAAGGCCTACATTGTTGAACAGCACATCGATGCGACCATAGGTCTTGATGCAACTGGCGACCATGGTGTCGACCTCCGACGCGTTAGAGATATCGCACCGATGAGGGGTGCATTGTCCGCCTTCGCCGGAGATGATGCTGCAAGTCTCCTTGGCTGCGTCGAGATTTTGGTCGACCGCAAATACCTTGGCGCCTTCGCGCGCGAACAGGACGGCCGTGGCTCTGCCATTGCTCCACCCTTCTGCGATTGACCCCGCACCGGCAACGATCGCGACTTTATCTTCCAATCTTCTCACGTCGGTATCTTGCTTTGCTGGTGGGCTGATCGGGCCGGCATCAAAGCGATGCCGGCACGTGGGGCCGTCCAAAGTCTAGCTCTTTGGCCACTTTGCTTTGGCGAGCGCTCGGTCGGTCGGAAATACTGACACCGGTACGCCGCTCTGCCATTGCACGATCACGAGCGGAGCGCCAACGCGGCGGCCGTTCTCGTCAAATTTCACGACGCCCGGGAAGGCATCGGCCGCGGGTCCGCTTTTGAGTTCCATCTTGTGGATCTGTTCATTGACAGCGACCTTGTCGGCCTTGCCCGCGCGTTCGAGCGCTTCCTTGAGAATCCAGGTGTGACCATAGCCGGCAAGTCCGTCCTGAGTGATCCACGGCTCACCGGTCTGTTTCTTGTAAAGGTCGCTGATACGCTCCTGGCCCTTGAGCCCCCAGTTGGCAACAATAAACATTACGCCTTCCAACAGCTCGGGCGGCACGTTTTTCACGACTTCTGGCGCGCCCATATGTGCACCGTTGCCGATCACCGGGATTGCGCCTTTCGCCAAATGGAACTCATTCATCTTCTCGAGCCCGAGTTTGAGATCGGAGATGGTGGAGGAGATGAACAACAGGAATTCCGGTCGAGTGGACCGCACTTTTTGGATCAGTGGTGTCGCATCCGACAGCGGTGGCGTGTAGGTCTCGTCCAACACGACTTTCATTCCAAGCTTCTCGAGCCCGCCTTCGCGCATGGGTTT
>Ga0182037_10000007_pt1 | contig 75938 bp, 70 predicted proteins | sample sta12Cox44000082_FD_125974 | JGI IMG/M metagenome (GOLD analysis project Ga0182037, IMG submission 125974) | Lab enrichment of tropical soil microbial communities from Luquillo Experimental Forest, Puerto Rico - statoxic.12C.oxic.44.000.082 | ecosystem: Environmental > Terrestrial > Soil >... | reverse complement strand
TCCCAGCCTTTGACGTTCGGCGGCGCAAACAGAATCTGTCCCGTTTGTCGCATTGCGTTCTGAGCAGCGACCGGCGACGGCGGCGCCGCGTCCAGCAGCTTCGACGTTTGCACGATGAATTGCACTGGGCTTTTGATTTGGCCGCCCATCACGCGATCAGAATAGAATTCGGCCGAGGTGAAGATCTCTCGCAGCACGGGACGCATTTCGAGATTGTGCGCGCGAATCCGTTCGGCGACAACATCCACAATCTCTTTGCGCGGATCATCTTCGACGAAGAAGCGCCAGAGTTTGCGGCCGATGAATTCTGCGCAGGCGGGCTTTCTCACCAGGACGTCAATGATGTCGTCGCCGTTCAGGTTTCCGGTTTTGCCCATGAACGTTTTCGTTCCGTGGTCCTGTTGAAACGGCGCGAAGCGAAATTGTTGCGTCGTCATGTCGATCCGGTAACCGGTGAACGCGCGCGCCGATTCGCGGATGTCCTGTTCGGTGTAGTTGCCGATCCCGACGGTGAACAATTCCATCAATTCGCGCGCCCAATTTTCGTTCGGACGCTCCTGCCGGCTCTGTTGCAGATCGAGATAGATCATCATCGCTGGGTCGCGTGAGATTTTTTTTACGAGCACGCTGAAATTTCCGAAGGCATTGCGGCGGAGCGTGTCGTTCTGAAGCCACATCCAATACGCGTCTCGGACTTTTTGAATGCTGGTGGCGAAATGGCCGTGCCAGAAAAGGGTCATTTTTTCGAGCAGCGGCGCCGGCCCGTTTAGCATGCGGTCCAGCCACCAACGGCGAAGATCGACAATCTCATCGCCTTCCATCATTTTGACCTGACGGACTTTGTTTCGGAAATTTTCGCCGCGATCTCTGGCGGCTTTGATTGCCATTCGCTGCGCTTGAATATTTCTTGGACGCGCCCATGCCGGCGGCGGGACGTTGGCTGCGTAACTCTTCGCTTCGACTAAATCGCGGACCGCAGCGGTAAGGCCTTTTTGGCGAGTTCTTTCGACTTCAGCCGGAGTTCCGCCAAAACCAGCGCGATTCAAGAGATGCGCTGCGGTTGCGTCATTCCATTTTGAGTCGGGCAGCGGCGTCAGCATGTTTATTGAACTCATTTCTGGGGCTGGAGTTGCTTCATTACAAAGTCTACTTTGTCTAGACCGGCTCGCGACCCTTTTGGTTACATGACCTGAATCACGAGGGAAGGAACGACATTGAAGTTCATCAATCTGACGCGCCGGACTGAGATTGGCGCTAACTCATATTATTTAGAGGCTGCCGGCCGGAGGTTCGTTCTCGATTCCGGAATGCATCCGAAGTTCGAGGGGGAAGAGGCATTGCCGAACCTGAAAGCGCTCGGCGATCGCCGATTCCAGGCGATCATCATTTCACACTCACATCACGATCACATCGGCGCGTTGCCGGTGTTGATGCGACGCCAACCGCAGGCGCGTGTGTTTATGACGGAGCCGACCAGCGAACTTGGCAACGCGTTGCTGCACAACTCGGTCAATGTGATGACGCGACAGCGCGAAGAGTTAGGAACGACGCTGTATCCGCTGTTTACGCATCGCGAAACGGATCGCGCGACCGATCGCTGGCAATCATGTGCGTTGCGCCAGCCCTACACGCTCGCCGGCGAACGCGTGTCGGCGACCAACGGCGACTCGGTCACGTTCGAATTCTTCGACGCCGGTCACGTCCTTGGTTCGGCCGGAATTCTAATTCGAGTTGAAGATCGGACTGTGTTTTACACCGGCGATGTGAACTTTGATAACCAAACAATCGCACAGGCCGCGGTTTTTCCGGCGGAGAAGATCGACTTTCTGATCATGGAATGCACCCGCGGCGATACGCCGGTGCCGGCAACATGGTCGCGCGCGAGCGAAGAGCAACGGCTCATGCGCGCAATCGAGAATGCGTTTACGCGCGGCGGTTGCGTGCTCATTCCGGTCTTCGCGCTCGGAAAAACTCAGGAAGTGCTTGCGATCCTCTACAAATTGCGCCGGGAAAAGGTTCCTGATTGCCCGATCTATATCGGCGGTCTCAGTGCAAAGATCAGCGAGGTCTACGATCGCCGGGCACAAATGGGGCGTCGTCAGTTACCGGGCTTACAGTTGCTCGATGACCTGCGCCCGTTCGTCTTGAACGCAGACACGATTCAGGAAGCACAGCCGCGCGCGGGTCGCATTTACGTGCTTTCGAGCGGAATGATGATGGCGAAAACGCTTTCGAACATTTTTGCGCAACGCATTGTGGATCAGCCGCAGCACTCCGTATTCTTCGTCGGTTATGCCGATCCCGAGTCACCCGCAGGCGTTTTGCGAAACGCGTTGCCAAACGAACAGGTGACACTCGATCCAACCGAAGCGCCTCAACCAGTGCGTTGTCACATCGAGCAATTCCAATTCAGTGCGCATTCGTCGCGCGAGGCGCTCATCGCATTCGCGGAACGACTCGCGCCAAAAAAGGTTTTGCTCGTGCACGGCGACCCGTTTGGGGTTGAGTGGATGCGCGCGCGGCTGTCGTCCGACTTGCCCAACTCGGAAATCATTGTGCCCGCGCCGGGCATGGAGATTGAACTGTAGCAGCGTTCTCCGAACGCCGATTATATTAAGAGCGACGGTTAGAGACCGCCGTTACCGCAAATGAGAATCGTTTCCTGGAACATTAATTCGTTGCGGAAACGGCAGGAACGATTGTTCGAATGGCTCGAAAGCATAAAGCCGGACATCGTTTGTCTGCAGGAAACGAAATGCACCGATCAACAATTTCCGGCGCTCGCGTTGCAATCCATTGGTTATGATGCCGTTTATCATGGCGAAAAATCTTATAATGGCGTCGCGATTCTCTCGAAAGTGAAGCTCAGAAACATTCGCGCGTCGCTTTGCGACGACGTCGTCGATTCGCAAGCGCGCGTGATTTCGGGAACGAGCGGAAATTTGCGCGTCTACTCAGTTTACGCGCCGAACGGCAAGGCGGTTGGCTCAGCGGCGTATGAGTACAAGCTAGAATGGTACACGCGATTACGCGATTGCCTTGCGAAAGAAAAAGATGTCGATCTCGCGGTCTGCGGTGATTTCAATGTCGCGCCAGGGGACACGGATGTTCACGACCCACAACTTTGGCGCGGCGCAATCATGTGCTCGGACGGCGAGCGGCGTGCGTTTCAGCAACTGTGCGGGATCGGTTTGCGCGACACACTGCGATTGCACCCGCACGAACCGGGCGTTTTCACGTGGTGGGATTATCGCATGCTCGCATTCCCGAAAAATCGTGGTCTGCGCATCGATGCAGTTCTCGCTAGCGGGGCGCTCGCGAAAAAATGTACTGCGTCGGGAGTGGATCGCGAAATGCGTAAAGGCAAAGATCCTTCCGATCACGCACCGATTTGGGCAGATTTCGATTTGTAAATGAAAACTTTGCTACGCGTTGTTAATCCGCCGCCCAGACCGCTAATGATTTGGGACGGCGAGTGCCACTTTTGCCGGCGTTGGATCGAGCGCTGGCGTGAAATCACCGGCGATCAAGTCAATTACGAGACTTCGCAACGCGTGGGCGATCGCTTTCCGGAAATCTTGAGCGAACAATTCCTGCGTTCGGTAGTGCTGATCGCTCCGGACGGCGCGGTCTTTTGCGGAGCGGAAGCGGTCTTTCGCTCGCTGCAATGTCGAGCTTCGAAAAAGTGGATGGCGTGGAGCTATTATCACGTTCCTGGTTTTGCGCCTGTCTCGGAAGCCTTTTACAGATTTGTGTCACTGAACCGGCGGTTCGCATCGGCTATGACCCGATTGCTCTGGGGTAACGATGTTCGGCCGCCGACTTATTTTGCTGCGCGCCGCTGGTTTCTCCGCGCTCTCGGTTTAATTTTCCTGATCGCGTTCGTCTCGCTTTGGGTCCAGATCGACGGATTGATCGGGTCGAACGGAATTACGCCGGTCAGCGAATTTCTGTCCGCGGCGCGGCAACAACTCGACGATCGGGCATTGTCAATCTTGCCGACACTCTGCTGGTTTAATTCGAGCGACGCGTTTCTCCATTTCCTCTGCGGGAGCGGAGCTGTTTTTTCGGTGCTTTTGATTTGCGGGATCGCGCCGGCGTGGTCGCTTGTCGCGCTCGTTACCTTTTATCTGTCTCTGACGATTGCCGGGCAAACGTTTCTCAGTTTTCAATGGGACATTCTCCTGGTCGAAACCGGGTTCCTCGCGATCCTTCTCGCGCCATGGCGGCTTTGGTGGACGAGAACAAATGAGCCGCGGGTTTCGCGTGTTGGGATTTTTCTGCTCAAGCTCTTGCTCTTTAAGCTCATCCTGATGTCAGGCGCCGTGAAACTCACCAGCGGCGACGATTGTTGGTGGAACCTGAGGGCGCTCGATTACCATTACTGGTCGCAGCCGCTGCCGAACGTAATTGCCTGGTGGGCTGATCAACACCCGGAATGGTTCAAGAAATTTTCAGTCGCGTTTTGCCTCGTGGTTGAACTCATTGTTCCGTTCTTGATTTGGTCGCCGCGCCGGCTGCGGCTCCTCGCGTGTAGCCTCCTGATTTTTCTCCAGCTCGCGATCGCGGCGACCGGCAACTACAATTTTTTTAATCTGCTGACGATCGCGTTGTGCATGCTACTGATCGATGACGCAGTTTTCCGACGAAAAAGTCCGCCGGTCACAGACCATTGCTGCAAATTCGTCGATCGATTGTCGATCTGCGTGGCCACGATCGTGATCATTTTTACGCTGCCATTGAATGCGCGTTTGATTTACAGCGCGTTTAAACCCGAAGAAGAATGGTCGCCCTTGCTCGGGAGTGTTTACGCGCGCGCCGAATCGTTTCGAATTGTAAATGGCTACGGACTTTTCCGCGTGATGACGAAGGACAGGAACGAGATCATTATTGAAGGAAGCGCCGACGGGATCGATTGGCAGTCGTACGAATTCAAATGGAAACCCGGCGGGGTGAAGCGCGCGCCTGGTTGGTGCGCGCCACATCAGCCGCGACTCGATTGGCAAATGTGGTTTGCCGCCCTCGGCTCGTATCGCCAGAATCCATGGTTTGTGCAGACCGTGATCGCCTTGTTGCACGGCAAACCGCGAGTCGCCGCGCTGTTCGAGGAAAACCCGTTTCCCGAAAGTCCACCGCGCTATATTCGCGCGACGTTGTATCGATATCGATTCACGAGCGCGGAGGAACACCGACAAACCGGCGCCTGGTGGAAGCGGCAAGCGCTAGGCGAATATTTGCCCAGCGTTTCGCTCGAAGACGTTCAGTAGACCGACTCTTGCAGCGATTTGAGGCGAACGGCATTCGCGGATACATTTCGCGGTGCCGAAGGAAGAGCAGATCGTGATGGAAGGAACCGTAACCCAAGTTTTGCCGGGGACAATGTTCCGAGTCGATCTCGCAGGCCAGCGCAACGTGCTTGCGCACATCTCCGGCAAGATGCGGAAGCATTTCATTCGCATCGTGCCGGGCGATAAAGTCTCGGTGGAGCTTTCGCCTTATGATCTGACCAAGGCGCGAATCATTTTTCGGGAACAGTAATGATCGACATTGGGCGCGCGATTTGCTCAGAATCGCAAGCGCGCGGATAGTTGAGGTAACGAAAGTAATTGGAGGACCTTATGGCTGAAGAAAACAAGTCACATCGAGAATCTGCGACGAGCGACGCGCAGAACAAATTCGAGAGCAGCAAGATGCACGCACGCAAAGCTGCGGAGGATCTGCGGGACGCGGCCGGAGCGATTGCCGGCGAATATCGTGGCAAGGCCGAGCAAGTTTGGCATGAAGCACGCGGGAAAGCAGAGAAGGCTTGGAGCGACGCCCGCGGCCGCGCTGAAGGAGCATTGGGCGACGCGCGGACACGCGCACGGACGTTTCAGGACGACGCAGAACAGTACGTTCGCGAAAATCCGACCAAGGCAATTTTCACCGCCCTTGGCGTGGGTTTTGTCCTAGGCCTCATTTTCCGACGCTGATCGCGATTTGTTGAATGGCTGGCGAAAATTCGCCGTCCGGAGGTCAGGCGCGCCAGACAGGTTTCCTTGGAAGCCTGGTCTTGTTTGCGAGCGCGTTTGCGGATTTTTTCGAGAGCCGCGCCGCGCTCTTTGCGACGGAATCGAAAGCGGCGGCCATCCAATTTATTCTGGTCGCGATTTGTCTCGTCGCAGCGCTTTTATTTTTCGGGCTCGGGTATGTGTTTCTGCTGGCGACAGCGGTCGTTGCCGTCGCGCATGTGGCAAACGTCTCGTGGTTGTGGGTGGCGTTAGACGCGGCGGTGCTGCACATTTTAATTGCGCTGATTTTTTTACTAATCGCGCGCAGTGGAATTAAGAAGCCGATATTTCGCGAGACCGTAGCTGAATTAAAAAAAGACAGCGAATGGCTAAAAAATCTGGAAACAAACAATCAAAGGCGGAGCTGAAGCAGCAGATTGCACGATCGCGGGAAGACCTCGCGCTCAGAGTGGGTCGCCTTCGCGAGGCGGTCGATATTCCTCGCAAAATTCGGCGCTCCGTTCGGCGCGAACCGGTCCCATGGATTGTTGGTGCAATTGCGGTCGGATTACTTGTGACCGCGATCGTTACTCGAAGAAAAAAAATTATTGTCGATGCTGCGCGGGCCACGAAGCGCAAGGGCACGCTTCTCGAAGCGGGATTCCTTTTGGGCGCGCTACGGGTTGCTGCAACTCTGCTGAAGCCGGTCGTCGTGAAGCTTGTCGAAGAGAAATTTGCGCATTATTCGACGCGCGGGCGCTCGGGGCCGAAAAGCTCTTGAGTTTACGCGCGGCCCCGCGAGGCCCCGCCGGGCCGTCTCGTTGACAACGAAAAATGCAAGTGATAGTTTCGCGCCACTTTTACACGAAAAAGCGGTAAAACAGCAGGAGGGAAAGCCTTGCAGTCGTTGTTAAACAGTCAGGTCTTGGTGTTGAATCGCCTCTGGCAGGCGGTCAACATCTGCACGGCGCGGCGCGCGTTCTCGCTTGTTTATGCCGGACACGCGCACGTGGTTTCCGCTGATCATGCCAACAATTTCTTGACGCACGATTTCGAGGGCTGGCGCGATTTTTCGTCCGACGCGCCCGATCACGAACTCGTTCAGACGATTTCGTGGAAGATCCGTGTGCCGCGGGTGATTGTGCTGCTCTTTTTTGATCGACTTCCGAAAAAGGAAGTGAAGTTCACTCGCCACAACGTTTTCGAGCGTGACAAGAACACCTGCCAATACTGCGGTGTCGCTTTCGATCGTAACGATTTGAATCTTGATCACGTGGTGCCGCGCGACCGCGGCGGGACGACAGCTTGGGAAAATGTCGTTTGCTCGTGTATTCCGTGTAACACACGCAAGGGCAATCGACTCCCGCAGGAAGCGCAGATGACACTGATCCGGAAACCGAAACGTCCGAAGTGGCGACCGTTCTTACACGTCACCTTTACTGCGCCGCAGCACGAGAGCTGGCGACACTTTGTTGATCTCGCTTACTGGAATGTGGAGCTGAGCGACTAACTCCGTTGGAATTTGCATAACGAGTCAATGGCTGCAAACAGCAGGTTAGCGTAGGCTGGTTGATCTTAGCGCGACGCTTTCGCGCTGCGGCTTGATCGCGTGCAAGATTGGCTGCGGGTAAACCCCGAAGAAAATCGTGGCGATACTGAGCAGAATTATTACCGCGCGTGAAAGACCGCTCACTGTTATCGCGTCGCTGTTCGTCGCTGGTTGCCAGTACATCGCGCGAACGACCTTCAAGTAGTAATAAAATCCGCACGCGACCGTAACGATTCCGACGACGACCAGCGCCGTTTGTCTTTGCGCAATTGCGCTAACGAAGATGAAGAATTTTCCGAAAAATCCGGCGGTGAACGGAAGGCCGGCCAGCGACGCCATGGCCAGCAGCATCGCGAAAGCAAGAAACGGCGCGCGTTTTGCCAATCCATCAAAATTCGAAATCTCTTCGCCGGTTTGTCGCGTAACGAGAATCATGACCGCAAAACTTAAAAGAGTCATGAGCAAGTAAGCCGACAGATAAAAGATCACTGAGCGGCCATCGAAGCAGGCGACGCCAATCAATAAATAACCGGCGTGGGCGATGCTGGAATAACCGAGAAGTCGTTTGAGGTTGTTTTGCGGGAGCGCGGCAAGATTTCCGTAGACGACGGTCAGCAGAGCAATCAACACGACTAGGCGTTGCATGTTCGGCAACATGAGAAACGGTTGCAGCACTCGAAGAAGGATTACGAACCCGGCGGCTTTCGATCCGACGGACAAAAACGCGGTGACCGGCGTTGGCGCGCCTTGGTAAACATCCGGCACCCAGATTTGAAATGGAACGGCCGCTATCTTAAATCCGAGCCCCACCAACACCAGGACAGCTCCGAACGTGGCGGCATAGGTGTCGATTTTGCGACTCGACAAAGCCGCCGTGATTCGTTGGAGATTTGTTTCGCCGGTCACGCCGAAGATCCAGGTAATTCCGTATACAAGAAACGCGGTCGAGAGCGCCCCGAGGATCAAATACTTGACGCCCGCTTCGAGCGCGACCGGGTTTCGCCGCGGAAAACTTACGAGCACGAAGAATGAAATGGTGACGAGTTCGAGCGAAACGAAAATGAAAATGAAATCGATTGCCGAAACGATGTACATTAAACCAGCGCAGGCGAGCAACGGAAGGGAAAAGAACTCCCCGAGATTCGAGGCACGCTCGGCGACGCTCTGCGCTGTTGGCGCGTAGTCGATCATCATCACGAGCACGATGATCGTGGTGACAAGCGTGAATCGTTTGAAGAAGATCGCCAGCGTGTCCGCGGTGTAGAAATTCCACAAACCTGTCGCCTCTTGCGCTGAAGGACTCGGCGCTAAAAAAAAGGTCGCAATGAGGACAATCGTGAGTCCGATGATGCCAACGTAAGCGAAAATCTCTTTGTCGATTTTCGGGGCGAAAGTTTCGAAGAGCAGAATCGCCATGCCGAGAACGAGCACGTCGATTTCAAGATGAGGCGCCGGAATCCCGATCATTTGGTTACGGTGAAATAAGTTCGAAACGTCGGCATAACCATTCGCACGAGCGTTTGCGGAGCGAACCCAAACCAGATTAATCCGGCGATGAGCAACGCCGCCGGAACTTTCAGGTTGCCGCCAAGATCGACAATCTTCGCCCAACGCTCATTCATTGAGCCCATGAACGTCGAGCGATACGCGCGCAACATATAAACGGTCGAGATAACGATGCCCCACAGAGCGAGCACGGTTGCGATTTGAAAAATGTGGAAACGCTCCATCGACCAGCCGTTCCGGATCGCACCGAAGAAAATCATGATCTCGGACGCGAAATTCGCAAACCCTGGAAGGCCAATCGCCGCGAATGCAGCGAAGCCAAAAGCAAGTCCGGCGAACGGCATCACTTTGGCCAGGCCCCCGAGATCGTCAAAAGCGAGTGTACCGGTCCGGTTGCGAATCTGACCGGCGATGCCGAAAAGCAGTGCGATGGAAAGTCCGTGTGCGAAAATAAGCGCGGCCGCGCCGATGGTTCCAAGAATGTTCGCGCTGGCAATCCCAAGGAAAATGTAACCCATATGCATCACACTCGAATAACCAAGCATCCAATCGAGCTGCTTCTGCGCGATAGTGACGAGCCCGATGTAGATGATGTTTCCGAGCAGGAGAACGGCGAGCAGATGCATCCAGTAATGCGCACCGTCAGGGAGCAACGGGATCGCCAAACGCAGCAGTCCATAAAGTCCGAATTTTTTCAAAACCCCGGCGTGCAACATGGCCGCGGGCGCGGGAGCGGATGCGTACGCTTCGGGCGCCCATGAGTGGAAGGGAAAGAGCGAAATCAAAACGCCGAAGCCGATTAGCAACAGCAGATAAATGTGCCGCTGTTCAGGAACCGTGATTGCGTGCACAGCAACTGCTTCTTGCAGTTTTTGGATATCAAATCCGCGCGCAAGCGGCGGAACGCTCTGGTAAAGGAGAATTAGTGCTATCAGTAACACGAAGCTTCCGAGCGTGAGATAAATTGTGATTTTCCACGCCGCGCGCACGCGATTTCCAGTCCCCCAAATTCCGATGAGGAGAAATGTCGGGATGAGCGCGAGCTCATGAAACGCGTAAAAGAAAACCAAATCAATCGACGCGAAGGCACCGATCGCGGCGGCCGAAATGAAAAGAAGGCAGGCGTAAAACGCGCGCTCGTAGTTGTCGATTTTTTCGCTGAACCAGATCGCGGCAACGCTGACGATCGTGGCGAGCAACAGCATGAGGAGACTCAAACCGTCGACTCCAAATGCGAGATGAATTCGCCAGTCTGTCGAGACAACAAACGAACTGACGAACTGAAAGCCAGCCGCGACGCGATCGAAGCGAAGCAGAATAAAAAGAGTAACCAACAAATTTGAGAGCGCGGCGACTAGTGCGGTCAATCGCGCAGGCGCGCCGAGGATGATGAGAAGCGCGGCGACGATTGGGCAGAGGACGAGAAAGAGAAGCATCAGCGGAAAATCGTGAAGTAAATGACGGCGACGATTCCGAGCCCGAAGAGAAACACGTAGGCCTGAACGTTGCCGACTTGAAACAACCGCAGGAGCGATCCGAAACCGAATGTGCCGCTGCTTGCGCCGTGGACCGCGCCGCCGTCAATAATCCAGCGATCGATGAAGCTGGCGACGCGGGCAAGAAGGCCCTGTGTTCGGTCGATAAGCCACGCGTAGAATTCGTCGATGTAAAAAAGCTTCCGCAAAAGATCCACATCCAGCGGGTCGTGTTCGCGATTGCGATAAACGAGGAAGGCGATGCCTGAGCCCACAACCAAGGCGATGATCGCGAGCGCAGGCACGATCAGGCTAGCTTCCTTTTCGTGTGGGACGACGAGGAAATTCTGCGCCACGACTTGCAGTCCCGCAGTGAGTGCGAAGAATGCGAGAATGAGCAGAGGAACAACCATCACGAGCGGCGATTCATGACTGCGCCGTGCGATGTCACTGCGGGGCTTTCCAAGAAAAACAACGATGACTTGGCGCGAAACGTAAAATGCAGTCAGAAACGCCGTCGTTAGGCCGATCACGAAGATCGGCATGTTCCGTTGGTAGGCGAGCGCGAGGATGGCGTCTTTGCTAAAGAAACCGCTGAACGGTGGACAGCCGATCAATGCGAGCGCCCCGACCGCGAATGTTCCAAACGTGATTTTCAGTGTCGAGGCGAGGCCGCCCATTTGCCAAATGTTCTGCTCGTGGTGCAGGCTGACAATTACCGAGCCAGCGGCGAGAAAGAGAAGCGCTTTGAAAAACGCGTGTGTGAAAAGGTGAAACATCGCCGCTTCGTTAGAAGCGAGCCCGACTGCCATCACCATGTACCCAAGTTGCGAGATCGTGGAGTAAGCGAGAATCCGTTTGATATCAGATTGTTGCGTCGCGAGCAGCGCGCCGAGCAGAGCCGTGATTGTTCCGATCCACGCAATAATTAGAAGCGCGGTCTGCGACGCTTGAATCAAGAATGCGACGCGAACCAGCAAGTAGACTCCGGCTGCAACCATCGTCGCCGCGTGGATTAATGCCGAAACCGGCGTTGGACCTTCCATCGCGTCAGGCAACCAAACGTGGAGCGGAAACTGTGCAGACTTGCCGACTGCTCCGCAAAAAATCAGAACTGCGGCAACGGTCAGATAGCTGGGATTGCTCGTGATCTTGGACAAATGCGCAACGATGTCGTCGAACACAACCGAGCCGCTCGCCATCCAAACCATCAGGATTCCAATCATGAATCCAAAATCGCCGACGCGCGTCGTAAGAAATGCTTTCTTCGCGGCTTCGGAAGCCGAATCGCGTTCAAACCAGTGACCGATCAACACGTAGGAAGTGAAGCCGACCAGTTCCCAGAAAATGAACATCATCACGAAATTGTTCGCGAGCACGATCCCAAGCATCGCGAACATGAAGAGCGACAGCGCGGCGAAGTACCGTGATTTGCCGGCATCGTTACGCATATAGCCCAACGAGTAGATGTGAATCAGCGAGCCGACGCCCGAAACAACCAGCAGCATCAATCGGCTGAGATCATCGAGAGCAAAAGCGATTGGGACGTTAAAGACGCCGCGAATGTCAATCCAGGTGTACTCCGGCGCCGAGATGTCAATCCGCGCAAAAATCAGGCCGCTACACGCGAAACTTCCGAGAACGGCTGCGATTGAAATGAAACTGCTAAGGTTCTTCCACCGGCGTGTGAACAAGGTAATCACCGCCGCCGATCCGAGCGGCAGCAGCAAAACTAACCACGAAAGCGAGCTGTTAGTGGTGAATCTCAAAATTTCAAACTCATGATGTCTTCGACATGCGTTGTCTGGCGCAGGCGAAAAAGTGCCACGACGATCGCGAGGCCGACCGCGACTTCGGCGGCGGCCACGGTGATGATGAAGAAAACGAAAACATGAGCGTTGTAGTTGAGCGCTCCGCCTGGATCGACATGGAAACGCGAGAACGCGACGAGCGACAGGTTGGCGGCATTCAACATCAACTCCAGCGCCATCAAAATGATGATGATGTTTCGCCGCACCATCACGCCGGCGAAACCAATAGTGAACAGGATTCCGCTGACAATCAGATAATGGCCCAGCGCAATCACGTTAACGGGTTTCGCGCCGGCTCAACATCACGGCGCCGATCGTCGCAACCAAAATGACGACGCCGATGATTTGAAACGGCAGATTGTAGTTTCCGAAAAGCAGAAGTCCGATTTGGTGAACGTCATCCGAGGTCGATCTTGTGAGAGGCGGGAAGGTTTTTTTCGCGATGCCAAGTCTTCCCACCACGGAACTGATCTGAATGGTCAGCGCGAGCGCAACCGCTAAACCGCCAGCGGACGCTATCCAGTTGATTTTGCGCAATTTCTCTACGCGCAAATCGAGTAGCATGATGATGAACAAAAACAGCACCATGATCGCACCGGCGTAGACGAGAACTTGAATGATGCCGATGAAATAGGCGTCGAGCGACACGAAGAGCGCGGCGAGGGCTAAAAACGAAACGACGAGACTGAGTGCGCTCGCGACCGGGTTGCGGTTGATGACCACTGCCACGCCGAACACGAGCATCATCGACGCAAACATCCAAAAGAGAAACGGAGACATCATTATTAATTTCGAATTTCAAATTTGGATTTTCACTTCTTCTGGTTCCATTTCAAAACAACACCGTGTATCACGCCGCCAATCTCGAGCAATTTGTCTTTGTGGTGCACCATGTCTTCGCGGGTGAATCCGGTGATGGCGTAGTCTTTCCGCAGGAAAATCGCCTGCTCGGGACAAACTTCCTCGCACATGCCGCAGTAAATGCAGCGGATCATATCGATATCGAATTCGTCAGGATATTTTTCGACCTTTGCAAAGCGATCGTTCTTTGAAATCTCGCCCGGAATGATTTTAATCGCGCGTGGCGGACAAATGAATTCGCAAAGCTGACAGGCCACGCAGCGAACGCGGCCATCGCTGTCGCGCACCAGCGCGGGCGCGCCGCGATAGTGATCCGGCAGATGCGGGTCCCATTTTTCCTCCGGATATTCCATCGTCACTTTCGTGCGGCAAAAAATCATGTTTTTAAAATGCTTGATCGTAATGGCGAGGCCGGCTGCGATTGCAGGCAGAAACATTCGCTCGCGCCAGTTAAGGTCCGGTCTTGGAACAGTGATCGCCATTAGAACTTGAAGTAAGCCAGAATGATCGCGACCAGGAAAATATTGACGAGCGCGATTTCAAAAAAGAACAGCCAACCTAGTCGCATCAGTTGGTCCCAGCGAAATCGCGGCAAAGTCCAGCGCACCCACATCATGAAGAACATGAGCGCGCAAACTTTCGCGAAGAAGACAACGATGTTGATCAACCCGAAAACCCAGCCATGCGATCCATCGGGAATGCCCGGGAAATGCCAGCCGCCAAGAAAAAGCGTCGTGATGATTCCTGAGCCGGTGATCATCGCGATGTATTCGCCGAGAAAAAACAATCCGAACTTCATCGACGCGTATTCGGTGTGGTAACCGCCGGCGAGTTCCTGCTCCGCTTCCGGCAAATCAAACGGGAGCCGGTTTGTTTCCGCGAGGACGGCAATCATGAAGACGACAAACGAGATGAGCATCGGAATTGCGAGCAGCCAGTTTCCGGGATTGGTCCAATCGCCGACGAATGGCGCAACCAACCAGCCATGCTCGACCTGATATTGCACTACATACGTCAGGCGAAGATTCCCGACGAGCAGAAAAATCGGGATTACGGACAGCCCGAGGGAAAGTTCGTAGGAAATCATTTGCGAACTGGAGCGCATGCCGCCGAGAAAGGGGTATTTGGAATTCGATGCCCAGCCGCCGAGCACGATTCCGTAGACGCCCAACGACGCGATCGCAAAGACAAACAGAATTCCAACGTTGACGTCAGCGATAACCATTGGCACGCCGAATAACGTGCTGCCGAATGGAATGACCGACATCGTGATGACGGCGGGGATCATCGCGAGACACGGAGCAAGCCAGTAATAAAGCTTGTTCACGTGTGCGGGCGTAAATTGTTCTTTGAGCAAAAATTTTCCTGCGTCAGCAATCGGTTGAAGCAGTCCAGCGAAACCGACGCGGTTTGGGCCGAGCCGATCTTGAATCAACGCGCTCACGCGGCGCTCCGCATAGACCGCGTAATTCATCAGGCCGAGCACAAAGCCGAGCAGGCAAACAATCTTAAGCAACGACGTGCCGATGAAAAAATAATCCATTATCGATCTTGTTATCGTCCGGGCGGGCGTTTCTTCTCCGCTCTTTCGATATCCTTCACCTTCGGATCAACCGGAGGTCGCGGCGATTCGTCTTCTTTGATCACGTGTAGGCCGAGATCGCCGATCTTGCTCAACGTGAGACCATGAAGTTGCGGAATCTCCGCGCTCATTTGCTGGAACACATCTGCGATCGTGTAAAGTCCGTTGCCGCCGCCGAGCGCTTGAAGCAGGTCCCGCAAGATTTCGCAATCGTCGCGCGCGTTCCCGGGCGGATGCACCGCGCGGTTCAATCGTTGCAAGCGCCCTTTGCCATTAATCATCGAGCCGCGTTTTTCGGCAAAGCCTGACGCCGGCAGCACAACAGTCGCATGCTCGGTCGCGGCGTTCGACAAAATGTCCATCGCAATGAACGCGGAGAGGTTTGTCAATTGTTCGAGTGATATTCCGGCTTCGATCGGATTTTCGCCCAGCGCAATCAAGGCTTTGATCTCGGCCGATTTCACAGCTTTGCCGATCGCAGACAGTTTCTCGCCGGGTCCTGCATCAAGACCGAGAATCAATCGCGCCCCAATTGCGTTAGGGTTTCGGTCTTCGCTCAGCAAGATTTCGTCGCCCTCGCCAAAACGTGGAACGATGTCGATGTAACGAACGCCCAGAAGATCGGCGATTTTCCGCGTGAGCCAGAGTTCTTCACTCGTCATCCGGCCTGAAGCAATGATCGCGATGTTTGAACCGTGGAATTGCCGGAGTCGGAGCGCTGCCTGGTTGATTGCAGTTTTCCAATCAACGACGCTGAGCGCGTGGCCGCTCCGGACGTGCGGTTCTAGCAAGCGGTTCTCAGCTTCGAGATATTTAAAATTCAATCGGCCGTAGTCGCACATCCAACACGAGTTCACATGATCGTTTTCGCGCGGCGTTTGCCGATAAACGATGTCTTCGCGCGTTCCGATGATCGTGTTGCATCCAGTCGCGCAACTCGTGCAGATACTTTTCGTCTCCTTCAAAAACCAAACACGCATCTTGAATCGGAAATCGGTGGAAGTCAGCGCGCCGACCGGACAGATATCCACCGTGTTAAGCGAATAATTATTTGCGAGACGCTTTCCCGGATGTGCAGTGAGCACGGTGTGACTCCCGCGATCGACGAATCCCAGCACATCGTCGTGCGCGATCTCGTTGCAGAAGCGAATGCACCGCGAACACAGAATGCAACGCTCATCATCGAGCGTGACGCGCGGCCCGAGTTGCACTGCTTTTGGTTTCTTCACCTTGTTTTCGAGAAACCGCGAACCCGCGGCGCCGTACTCGACGCTGAACTCCTGGAGCTCACACTCGCCCGCTTGATCGCAAATCGGGCAATCGAGTGGATGATTGATCAGCAAAAATTCCATCACGCCTTTGCGACATTCCTGCGCGAGCGGTGAATTTGTGCGTATGCCCATGCCTTCGGCGACATCTTGGGCGCATGAAATTTGCGGACGTGGCATCCAATTGACAATCGGTTTGCCATCGGCGCCAAGCTCTGGCTTTCGATCAGGACCCATTCGTGGCATGCCCATCTCGATCAAGCACATTCGGCAATTGCCCGGCGAGCTCAGCTTCTTGTGATAACAATAACGCGGCACATATGTCCCGACTTGCGCGCACGCTTCGATCACGCGCGTGCCTTTCGGGAACTGATGCCACACGCCGTCGATCTGGACGTTGAACATCGGATGCGCGTCGGGTTTTTCGTCGGCCATATTCAGATCACGGCGTCGGCTCCGGCCTTTTCCCAACCGGGGTCGTGAGCGAGGGGGCTCGTCGGAATTTGCTCGCGCTCAATCAATTTCCCGGGCGTGCTTTCGGGCGGCAACGCCGGCGGAACCGATTTTCGCGCGTGACGCGCGAATTCTTCTGGAAATTTTTCAACCAAACTTTGCGTCGGCCACGCGCACGCTTCGCCGAATGCGCAAATCGTGCGGCCGGCAATGTTGTCGCCGATCGTTTTCAAAGTGCGCGGATCTTCGGTCACGCCACCGCCGTTCAACATCCGCTCGGTGATTTTTTTCATCCAAAGCGAACCTTCGCGGCACGGGGTGCACTGGCCGCACGATTCGTGCGCATAGAATTCGTTGATGTTGTTCAGCGCCCAAACCATGTCGCGCGAATCGTCCAGCACGATCACGCCGCCTGACCCAGCCATTGATCCGGCTGCGGCGAGTGTGTCGAAATCCATCGGCAATTCATCGATTGACATCTCCTGTACGGTTGTCGATCCGTCCGGTTGTTTTTGTTTAATCTTGAATCGTTCGTCCGCGCGCAAAACTTTCGCCGAGCTACCGCCGGGAATAACCGCTTTTAATCTTTTGCCCCATCTTATTCCGCCCGCCATCTCGTAAATCAGTTGTCCCATCGTCACCTTTCCGAGTTCAATTTCGAAATAACCGGGACGCTGGACGTCGCCGCTCACGCAAACGATCCGCGTGCCGGTGTTGTTCGGTCGGCCGAGTTGGGCGTATTTCGCACCGCCCATCGCGATGATGTGTTTCACCGCGCAAAGCGTTTCGACATTGTTCACGATCGTCGGACACATGTAGAGCCCGAGCACGGCTGGAAAGTAGGGTGGTTTGATTCGCGGATAAGCGCGCTTGCCCTCGAGCGATTCAATCAGTCCTGTTTCTTCGCCACAAATGTAAGCGCCGGCGCCTCGATGAATGTGAACATCGACATCGAACCCGGTACCGAGGATGTTGCGCCCAAGGAAATTGTGTTCGCGCGCTTCTTTGATCGCGCGTTCGAGGATTTTCGCCCCCTCTGGGAATTCGCCTCTTATGTATATGTACGCCGTTCGCGCGTTGAGAGCGAAACAGGAGATCGCGATTCCTTCCAACAGCTGATGAGGATCTTCGTGGATGATATAGCGATCTTTGAACGTTCCCGGCTCGGATTCGTCCGCGTTGCAAATCAAATAGACCGGCTTCTTTTCGTCAGGCTTGATAAACGCCCATTTCACACCGCACGGAAATCCGGCGCCGCCCCGGCCCCGCACGCCGGACGCCTTCACTTCGTTGACGATGTCGGTGCGCGACATCTTCACTGCCTTCTTTAAATCTTCGTAGCCGCCATCGTTGGAATAAGTGTTGATGTCGATCTTCCAACCCTCGCGTCCGATGTTTTTGAAAATGAGCCGATGTTCGAGTGGATGCGGCTCGTAAACTGTTCGGCATTGGGGCAACGCGGACAAGATCGAGATCGCATTGTCGGGCTGAACATTTTCGTGCAGCTCATCGTTTACCATGCACACCGGCGCGGTGCCGCAGCTCGCCAGGCATTCGACGAACTCAATGCTGTAATTTCCATTCGCGCTCACCGACATCGTTGCATGTCCAAAATCTGATTTTTTGCGCCCTATGCCCGTCGCCGCGCAGAGATTTTCCATGACCTGATAACTTCCGGCCATTGCACAACTGAGCGTGCGACAAACGCGGATGTGCGTTTTACCGGCGCGCTTCTCACGCAACATCGGATAAAATGTGACCAGCTCGAGAATGTTGATCGGCCGCAACCCAAGCTTGTCCGCGATCCACGTTATCGCGTCGTCGTTGATCAAACCGAAGTATTCCTGCCAAAGATGAAGCAACGGCAGCGCCGCGCTTCGTTTGCGATCGCGCGGGTAATGCGCGATCGCTTGATCCATTTTTAGTTCCAACTCGGCGGGAACGCCTGTGCTCGTCGAGTCCACAACGAAAAAATCAATTAGTTAACGTGCTCTGCTTCTCGACAACTTTATCGTCCTTGAAAACGATCGTCACCGTGTCTTTGCCCTGACGATAAATGTAGGTCGTCTTCTTGATGATGACGAAGTCTTTGTTGTCGAGCTCAGTCGGCGGTCCAAGAATTGATTCGACCTGTTTCTTCGACATTCCTTCGGCGACTTCATCCACGTTAGCCTTAGTGATGCGACGTCCAACGCAGGAGAGCGAGACGAAAACTAAGAGAAGGAGGGAGAGTCGGGAGATTTTCTTCAGGATCGACATATTCATCTGTCGCATTCGCCCATGACAAAGTCTAGGCTTCCGAGCACCGCCGGAACGTCGGCGATCATACAACCCGGAAGAAGTTCGGGAAGAATGCTCAAGTTCACAAATGACGGCGCGCGAATTTTCAATCGATACGGAACGCCACCGCCCCGGCTGTTGATGTAGAATCCGAGCTCGCCCTTCGGATTTTCAGTCGCGAAATAAATTTCTCCGGGCGGCGCGTCAAGGCCTTCGGTCACGACGATAAAATGGTGAATCAGTTCCTCCATTTTCGTCATCACATGCGATTTCGGCGGCGTCATGTTTTTCCAATCGGCGACATTGATTGGACCGCCCGGCAATTTCTCGATTACTTGGCGCAAAATCTTCGCGCTTTGCCGCATCTCTTCGATCCGTACTAGATAACGATCGTAACAATCGCCTGCACTGCCGATCACGACGTCGAAATCGTATTGCTCATAGTCGAGATATGGGTGTTTGCGTCGCAAATCGTGGTCGACGCCGCTGCCACGCAAATTTGGACCGGAAAGCGCGTACGCGATCGCGCGTTCTTTCGGGATTATGCCGATGTCTTTCGTTCGATCGACAAAGATGCGATTGCGCGTGAGCAACCTGTCCATTTCGTTCAACGCGGATCCGAATTGATCGAGAAAATCGCGCAACATCGGGATAAATTTTTCGTGGAGATCGCGAATCTGTCCACCGACACGCGTGTAGGAAGTGGTGAACCGCGCGCCGCTCAGGATCTCGCTCAGGTCGTAAATTTTTTCCCGTTGCGTGAACGAATAAAGAAAAACGGTCATTGCGCCTAGATCGAGGGCCATCGCGCCAAGTCCCATCAGGTGCGACGAGATTCGCGAAAGCTCACAGCAAATCACGCGGATCGCTTTGCCTCGCGGCGGAATCTCCCAATTCATGAGTTTCTCGACCGCGAGCGCGTAGGCGACGTTGTTCGCAAGCGGCGCGAGATAATCGAGTCGATCAGTGTACGGGACGAACTGGTTGTATTGCATGTTCTCGGCGATTTTCTCGTCGCCCCGATGCAAATAACCGACGTCGGGCATAGCTTTGGTGATAATCTCGCCGTCGAGTTCGAGCACGAGTCGCAGCACGCCGTGCGTCGCCGGATGCGACGGGCCCATGTTGAGAATCATTTTCTCGCCGATGTCGTGATCAACTTCGCGCAGCTTCTCCGCTTCCGCGGCAGCTCGCATTGCCGGGTCGGGCGATTCAATCTCGCGCACTGTGAATGCCATAGGCTTGCTTTTGAGCTAACTCGAATGCATCGACGATTCATTTACGCTGCCGACTCGACTCCTGCGTGCAAGCTTAAATTTGGAATTGAATCGCGCGTTTGACTACCGATGGTGGATTCCATGGCAAAGAAGATCGCGCTGCTGTTTGCGGGCCAGGGTGCGCAGGTCGTCGGAATGGGCAAAGACTTAGCCGATCATTTCCCCGTCGCAGCCGATTTGTTTCAACGCGCCGACGAAATTCTCGGCCACAAGTTGAGCGACATCGCGTGGAATGGACCGATTGAGGAACTGACCAAGACTTCGAATTGCCAGTCGGCATTGTTCGTTCATGGGCTTGCGTGCTTTTCCCTTCTGCGTGAGCTTGCCGGCGAATTTCCGATCGGCGGCGCAGCCGGCCTGTCGTTAGGCGAACTGACTGCGCATGCTGCCGCGGGCACTTTTGATTTCGAGACCGGCCTTAAACTTGTCCAAAAGCGCGGCGAATTCATGGATGAAGCTTGCGCGGAGACGATCGGCGGAATGGCAGCAATGATCGGCGCGGACGAGAATACCGTGCGTCAGTTGGCGGACGACGAAGATGTCGATGTGGCCAACATCAATTCACCGGGACAAATCGTCATCTCGGGCGAGCTGGCAAAGGTCGAGGCAGGCGTGGCCGTTGCGAAGGAATATGGAATTCGGCGTGCGACAATGCTGAATGTGGCTGGCGCTTATCATTCGCGTTTAATGGACAGCGCTTATCAGAAATTCGGTGCGGAACTGGCTCATGTTCAAATCCATCCGCCGCGTTTTCCGGTGCTCAGCAATGTGACCGGGATGGAAGTGAAAACACCGGTCGAGATTCGGCGAACCTTGCAAGACCAGATCACGAGCGCGGTCCGCTGGGTCGATTGTATGGAACGCCTCGCCCCGCTCGGCTGCGACTTGTTCGTTGAGCTCGGGCCCGGCGGCGTTCTTGCTGGTTTGTTCAAACGCACGCGCAAGGACATCGATGCTGTTTCTGTCAGTGATGTCGCTTCGGTCCGTGCCTGCGCTGAACGGCTCCGCCGCGCGTAGCGAAGATCGACAATTACCTATCCACGTCGTAATTTTCTTTCGTGAGTCTCTTCGAACGAATTCATTCAGATCTGAAAACGGCGATGCGCAAGAAGAACGCGACCAAGCTCAGCGTCTTGCGCATGCTCAAAGCCGCGATGACGAACGCGGCCATCGAAAAATCAGGTGCGCAGGGCCAATTGAGCGAAGCCGATGCGACTCAAGTCGTCCGCAAACAGGTCAAGCAACGCCAGGATTCGATCGAAAGTTTTGAAAAAGGCGGTCGCGCTGAACTCGCGGCGAAAGAAAAAGAGGAATTATCGATCTTGCAATCGTATTTGCCGCAGGCGATGAGCGCCGATGAAGTTTCGAGAGTCGTGCGCGAAACCATTGCCGAAGTTGGCGCGACTTCGAAAGCGCAAATGGGCGCTGTGATGAAAGCGTTGCAGGCGAGAGTGGCGGGCCGCGCCGACGGCAAAACGCTCAGCGCCGAAGTGGGAAAGCAGTTGCCCTAGTTCATGCTGACCGCGATCATCGTCGCCGCCGGAAGCAGCGAACGAATGGGCTTCGATAAATTATTCGCGCTGGTCAGTGGCAAACCAGTGATCGCGCACACCATCGGTGTGTTCGAGCGTACCGATTGCGTTGACGAAATCATTTTGGTAGGTCGCGCGGACAGTCTTGACGAATTACGAAAACTCATCGGCAAACCGACGAAAGTGAAACAAATCGTGGCCGGCGGCGCCGAACGCAGTGATTCGGTCCGCGCCGGACTGGATCATGTGAATCCAAAATCGGATTTCGTTGCTGTGCACGATGCGGCTCGTCCGATGATTACTTCGGAAAAAATTACGAAGGTTTTCGAGGTTTGCCGGACAAGTGGTGGTGCCGCATCTCTCGCCGAACCAATCAACGACACGCTGAAGCGCGCCGACGCCGATCTTGAGCTAAAGGAGTCAGTCGATCGTAGTGGAATTTACGGAATGCAAACGCCGCAGGTGTTTGAGAGAAAACTGCTCGAAGAGGCTTACGTTTTGGTTGCCAAAAAAAAGATTTCGGTCACCGACGAAGTCTCGGCGGTCGAACTTCTCGGCCGCAAAATCGTTCTCGTCCCGAACCACGATTTCAATTTCAAAGTCACTTATCCGCGCGACCTGCCGCTGGCCGAATTCGTTTTAAAGCAACGCGCGCAGAGCAGCTAGATCAACATCTATAAACGTGACGAGCTTGCAGCCATTGCATCGCGCGGTGAGAAGTTCCCTGGTAAACCGACTTCGGGAATGAGTATGTTGGGATGTTGCGCTCCTAGCAGTTTTCTTCTCCTCGTCATCCAACCAGCTAGCAGTGCGAAAATTTCTGGCAGATTTGCAAGGTCAGCACTAGGCCAGCATCGGATCGATCGGGACAAGCGGGCGAATCAATTCGACAATCGCGGGAATGTCCTTGGATTTGAACGGGCGACCGTGCATCTTGAGTTTCGAATTCTCCAAGCTGCTGACGCGAACGATCGTCCCATGTTTCCAAACCCAGGCGTCGGGATTATAGGGACCGATGCGGCGCGGATTCGTCCAGGTGTGGATCGACAACAGACGATCGTTCACCGCCGCGGCAATGTGCATCGGGCCGCTATCGACGCTGATCACAAATTTCGCGACGCGAATGAGCCGAATCAATTGCAGAAGCGAAGTCTGGTTAGTGAGCTCGACGCAATTCTCGGCGATGTCGATAGCGCGATTGCTCTTTCCAACGACAACCACGCGTGTCGGCGCGAACGCAGCGCAAATTTCCTCGATCACTTTATTGGTTAGCGATTTCCCGTTTCCGCGCGCAAACGGATGCAACAAAATGAACGGCGGATATTCGTCGAAGCGCGGCAATGCGTCGCCGGTCGGAAGGGGGCAGCGCAACGCTCCACCAATCGTCGCGCCGGTGAGCTCCGCGAGTTTCAGATAACGCTCCACGGCATGCTCGCGTTTGCCCACTTTCGCCGTCTTCGTGTAAAAGAATCGTGAACCTTCGCGACCATCGCTCATTCCATAAACTTCCCTGGCGCCGCTCATTCGCGCGATGAACGCGCTCCGCAGCAGTCCCTGAAAATCGAGCGCAAGATCGGGTTTGAGTTTTCGCGTTTCCTTCAGCCACGGTCTAAATCGAACCGGAGCGCCGAGTCCGCTGAAATCGCGCCGAGGGAAGACGTGGATGTGGTTCACATCGGAATTTCCGCGGAGCAGCGGTGTAAATTCAGGATTCATTACCCAGGTGATTCGCGCTCTCGGATGCGCGTCGCGAATCGCCGCGACCGCCGGCAGCGTGTGCACGATGTCGCCGAGCGAGCTCGGTTTGATGATCAGAATAGAGTTCACAGGTTCAATCACGAATGGAGACGAATGACCACGAGGTTAAAAGGACGAAAGAGACGCTGCGATTATTTTAGACTTTCAGCACTTCAGTTTTCAGTTTTTTGCCGCTAGCGGCCAATCGCGAGTCGTTCGGCTAACAAACGCGGCAGTCCGGCGTCGATAATTTTCTTCTGCGCAGTGTGAAGGTCGTATTTCACGCGGCGTTGTTCAACGACTGCGGTGTCGATGTGGTAAATGCAATATGCTGCGCGCCAGTCGGCATCGCGCGGCTGACCTACGCTCCCTGCATTGATGAAATATTTTTTGCTCTGATCGATCCGCAGTTTGTCGATTCGCTGGCGTTGCACGCCGTCATTGCGAATAAATGCCATCGGGACGTGTGTGTGCCCGAAAAAACAGACCGTCGTGTGTTGATAAGTAAAGCTGGCTGCGGCGTCGAGATTGTTGAAGACGTAGCCCCACTGATCGGGCGTATCGAGCGTCGCGTGGACGATCGTGAAATCGCGTACCTGCCGCTCGAACTTGAGCTCGCGTAGCCATGCTTTGTCCGCGTCAGTCAAATTATCGCGCGTCCATTGAATCGCGGCCTCGGCCATTTCGTTGAAATCGCGCGACGATTCAACGAGCGACGCTTGCTCGTCATGATTGCCTTTGACGATCGGACAATCCATTTCGCGCACGCGCTCAACACATTCGTGGGGGTTCGCGTTATACCCGACGACGTCTCCGAGACAAACGAAGTGAGTGCATTTGTTTTCGCGCGCATCGGCGAGCACAGCCTCGAACGCTTCGAGATTGGCATGGATATCACTAATAACGGCGAAACGCATCGGGCCCTACCATCGCGAGAAGATCCCCATATAAGCATGCAATTGGCCTGGCGAACAGCCGGAGAATACAATTCTGGCGGTCGGGAAAGCGTTGGTCTTACCGGATACTCAGATCGACAATCAGATCGCAAATGTGACGTGAACCGACAGATCGGCGCCGGCCGGTTGGTTCATCGAACACAACCAGCTTCGTTGGTTGATCAGCGCCTGGGCGAGATCGATTCGTTGCAACATTCCTTTCGAGTAGGTGCTTAGTCGTTGATATCGCGCATTCGTTAGGCTGACCAGCTCGAGCAGTTCGCGAACGCGCTGGTCCAATCGTGGACTGTGCAGCCGGCAAAGCTTGCCGAAGAACCGCAGCGTCTCTTCGCCGATGAGAAATTTGTAAAAATACGGATTCTCTGGCAAAAAAGCCGAGCGCCTCGCGACCTTCCACCAGTGAAGTGTCGCGTCCGATAGTTTTAGCTTGCCCGCGCGTAGGCGAAGCAAGTCCGAGAATAATTTTCAAGGTCGTGGTCTTGCCGGAGCCGTTCGGCCTGGAGGAGGCCGTAAATTTCGCCGCATTCGACGCGTAGATGAAAATTGCGCGGCGACGATCGATTGATAACTCACCTCCCTGGCTCGTTACCATTTCGACCTGCCCGTCCATGTCGCTCGGCTACGGCCGGCTCCATTGTCGATGAAAGGGGGATTGGAAGAGCTTTGGGCACACCCTCGACCGCCACCGCCGTCTCAGTCATGGCGAATGTCGAACCCGCGTGCCTTGACCGGTTCAGCAATCGCCGATCGCGTTTGCTTGTCGATGTGCGAACGCAATTCGCTTTCCATCACCGAATCCAAAAACGCAAAGACTTCGCTCTGTTTGCCGCCAACCTGAAGCTCAACGCGGCCGTCCGGCAGATTTCGGACCCAACCGATGACATCAAAGCCTTTCGCGATTTGCCGGATCGTCCAGCGAAAGCCCACGCCCTGGACATTGCCTTCGTAAAAGACCTGGAGCGAGATCATGTCGGTGGAAAATCATCCTAAGCGAAATGATGCCCGCGCGAAAAGTCGAATGCGCGCTGACTACTTGTAAGAGTAAACGAGGCAAACGCTGCTCTCGTTGCCTTCGACCAAATCGACGAGCACGTAATATTGCCCGCTGCTAGTCGGCGAAAATCCTGCGGCCGCTTTTTCACCTTCGCTGTAGCTCTCGGTTTGCATTAGCTTTCCGGTTTCGTCGTAGACGTTGACCGCGATTTTCTTTGCCGGCTCGGTCGCGCCGACTGAGAACCAATATTGGTTCTCGGCGTAGAGATTCACTGCGACCAACGCGGGCTCTTTCGGTTTGATCGTCCCCGACCAGTGCCCATCGCGCATTTTGAATCCTTCATTCGAGAACGCGCCTGCGAGATCGAGCGCCGCTTTGCGCGCCGCGACTTCGCTGTCGCTCTCAGGAGCCGCCAGCGCCGTCATCACCGCCAACGCGATGGCTGCGAAGATCGACATCCTCATTTTGTTTCTTCCTTGGCTTGGATCCGGCTCATGATCTTGCCGACGGCCTCATTGACCTTTTTCACTTCGTCGAGGGTTGGCGCTTTGCCCGCCGAAAACGACACAAGCTTTTCGACTCCCGGAAGTTCGCCGTTCACTTCTTTGACCAACGGCTCATCTTTGACTTCCGGTGAAACCTCGTTGAGCTTCGATTGGATGAAATTTACGAGCGCAGGTTGGCGCAGAACCTTTGCCGCGCGCTCATCGTAATTTTGCAAGACTGCCGCACTGACCACCTGCGTCCCGCGGATCCAGCCGCCGACGCTAACCAAGATGATCAGGTCCTGATCGCGATGTGTTTGCATCGACGATTTCACTTCGTTCTGCGTTGCTTCGAGCTCTTCCTGAAGCGCGTCCCACTCGTTGTTCTCAGCAAACTCATTAATACTGCTGCCGCGGCTGAGCACGTTCTCGCTCACGCCCAGCGCTTTCGCCAATTTGATGATGTCGGTGCCGATATTCTTGACCTGCTGGGCGTCTTTCGCCTCGACCGCGATGAATCCGTCGGCGATCAAGCTTCCGAGATTGAGTGCGATCTGGGCGCGGTTCTTGTACGTCGTTGGAGTCGGACCGCGCATTTGGCCGATCCAATTCGGTTTGCCCGGTTTTTCGAGCGCGGCGAAAAGTTCGCCGGGCGTCGGAATGCTGATCGCATCAATGCGGATCGCCTTAGCCATTTGATCCGCCGGCAGACGCGCCGGTTCCGCGCCGATGACGGCACAATAACCCACTAAGAACGTAACTGCGCAGAAGCTTCTGATAGGCCTCATGACCGTCCAGCGTACCTACCTCGAGGCAGATTGCCAGCAAGAATCGCACGACGGCGCGGCCGAAAGCATCATGGACTTTGGTTGTATTTGCCGATCTGCAATTGCTGGCATTATTAGCCGGGTCCGCAGCATCATTTCCAAATGGGGAAAACTTCAATTCAAAGCGTTCACGCGCGCGAGATTCTCGACTCGCGCGGCAATCCCACCGTCGAAGTCGATGTTCAATTAGCAAACGGGACATTCGGTCGCGCGGCGGTCCCGAGCGGCGCGAGTACGGGTGAGCACGAAGCTTGGGAATTGCGCGATGGCGACAAGAAGCGTTACGGCGGCAAAGGCGTCAGCAAAGCGGTCGCCAACGTGAACAACAAAATCGCGCGAGCGATCAAGGGAATGAACGCGCTCGACCAGGCGAAGATCGACAAGAAGCTGATCGAGCTCGACGGGTCGAGGAACAAAAAGAATCTTGGCGCGAATGCGCTGCTTGGCGTTTCCCTTGCGGTCGCGCATGCTGCAGCGACCGCGGAAGAACTTCCGCTGTTTCGCTATTTGGGCGGCAATAAAGCGCGAGTTCTGCCCATTCCGATGATGAACATTTTGAATGGTGGCGCGCATTCCGATGCGCCGATCGATTTCCAGGAATTCATGATCACGCCGCGCGGCGCGCCGAACTTTGCGGAAGCGCTTCGCTATGGCGCCGAAGTTTTCCACGCGCTGAAAAGCGTTTTGAAAGATCGACATCTTTCCACCGCGATTGGCGATGAAGGCGGCTTCGCGCCGAATCTGAAATCGGCCGAGGACGCGCTCGAGACTATCATCAAGGCAATCGGGAAAGCGGGGTACAACGCCGGCGAACAAATCTTTATCGCACTTGATCCAGCGTCGTCCGAGTTTTTTGATGCTAAGAAGAACGCCTATGTCTTCAAAAAATCCGATGGATCACAGAAATCGGCAGAAGAGCTCGTCGACTACTACGCCGAGCTTTGCGAGCGGTTCCCGATCGTCTCCATTGAGGACGGTTGCGCCGAAAACGACTGGGACGGTTGGGAAAAATTAACCAAGCGTCTTGGCGAAAAGATCCAGCTCGTCGGCGACGATCTCTTTGTCACCAACGTCGAATTCTTGCGCAAGGGAATTAAAGAGCACGTGGCAAACTCGATTTTGATCAAAGTGAACCAGATCGGAACGTTGACCGAGACTTTGGCGACGATCGATCTCGCGAAGAAAAATAAATACACTTCGGTCATTAGCCATCGTTCCGGTGAAACCGAAGACACGACCATCGCCGATATCGCGGTTGCGACCAACGCCGGCCAGATTAAGACCGGTTCGCTTTGTCGGACCGATCGAGTCGCCAAGTACAATCAGCTGCTTCGAATTGCCGAAGAACTTGGTGACAAAGCGGTTTACGGCGGTAATATCCGCTGAAGTGGATCATAGTTACGGCGATTTCCGCGCGCGTCGCGAAGCTACCGTCTGGCAGCGCTGGAATCGTGTCCTCCTCGTCCTGCTTCTGCTCGCAGTATGGCTCGTCATCGTCAGTCTTTTCGTGCCGCCCTACAAAAAATTGAAGCTCGGCCACGAGGAAATCGATAAACTACAGGCGCAACGCGACGAACAACACGTGCTGCTTTCCAAACAAACGCGCGAAGTGAATTTGCTCAAAACAGATCCTGTTTATCTGGAAACAATCGCGCGCGACCGACTTGATCTGATGAAAGAAGGCGACACCATTTTCCGAATCGAATCCGCCGCCGCGCAAACGGATAAACGCAAAGAGTCGGTGCGTCGGTAATCTCCCCTCTTGTCATCCCGCGCGAAGTCGAGGGATCTCTGACTTTTTCTGTCGATGTCACGCGATTCCGATTTCCGGGTTTACATTATGACGAATGATCTCGATACCGTGCTCTACGTCGGAATGACCAACAGCTTTGAACGGCGAGCCGGTGAGTGGCGGACCGGCGAAATTCCGGGATTCACTGCAGATTATCGGTGTTAAAGCTCCTCTATTTGGAGCATTATTGGGACGTTGAAGAAGCGATCGCGCGTGAAAAGCAGCTCAAGAGATGGTCGCGAAAGAAAACGTGGAGTTAATCGCGAGACTGAATCCTCGCTGGTTTGATTTGTTCGCCGACATTTCCGGAATATCTAGAGATTGTCTCTCCTTCGCTCGACATGACAAAAAGGTGCCCCGACGTAATGTGTCTCTATGCCAATCGAAACCACCGTTGACGCCGAGGATTTGAAATTGCGCGTGGGCGAACTGCGGAGGTTTCTTTGACCTGCCCAAACTGCAGGAAAAATTGACTGCGCTCGAAGCACGAATGTCGGCGCCTGATTTTTGGAACAATCGCGAGCGCGCCCAAACCGATGTCGATGAAGTTTCGCGGCTGCGGTCGCTGATCAATCCTTTCCGCGACCTCGAGCGTGAGATCGAGGACTTCGACGCGCTCCATCAGCTCGCCGTCGAGGAAAAAGACGATGCCTATCGCGCACAGGCCGAGCGCGAAGTCGTGACCGAGCACGATCGTCTCCTGCACAAGCTCGAGGAATTCGAGCTGCGCCAATTCCTGTCTGGCGAGAACGATCGCAACAACGCGTTCCTCACCATTCATTCCGGTGCCGGCGGCACCGAATCGTGCGATTGGGCCGACATGCTCTTGCGCATGTATCAGCGCTGGATCGAGCGCAGCGGTTTCAAATCGCAGATTGCCGATGTTCAGACCGGCGAAGAAGTAGGAATCAAATCGGTCACGCTGCTGGTGAGCGGCGAGTACGCTTACGGTTATCTTCAAACCGAGCGCGGCGTGCACCGGCTGGTGCGGATTTCGCCGTTTGACGCCAACAAACGGCGACACACATCGTTCGCTAGCGTCGATGTTGTTCCGGAGATCGCCGACACGGCGCCGATCGAAATCAATCCGGTCGATCTCGAGATCGACACCTTCCGGAGTGGCGGCAAAGGCGGCCAGAATGTGAACAAAGTGGAAACCGCCGTGCGCATTTTGCACAAGCCGACTGGCGTCGTCGTCGCGTGTCAGGCCGAACGTAGCCAGGGCCGCAACCGCGATCTTGCGCTCAAAATGTTGAAAGCGAAGCTTTATCAGATCGAGCAGGACGAAAAACGAGCCGCGATCGATCGGCAATACGGCGAGAAAGGCGAGATCGCGTGGGGCAACCAGATTCGTTCCTACGTTTTTCAGCCGTATCAAATGGTGAAAGACCACCGTACTGGTGCCGAGACCAGTAACGTCCAGGAAGTCATGGACGGCAAGATCAACATCTTTATCCGAGCGAAACTGCGCGAGTAGAAAACGGGGGGAAGACGCGTTGGATAGGCACGCGCCGATTACCTGGCAAGAGCATTGTTGATGCGAATGAATGGTTCAGACGCGCAGCGACGGCGAGATATCCGCGAGCACAATTGAATCTCGCTATCAGTTACTACAAAGGTAATGGGGCGACGCGGGCGTCAACGCAGCAATTGAGTGGGCTACAAAAGCAACCGAACAAGGTGGCGAGCACGAGCAATGTTTCCTCGGTGGAATTTACGCTCATGGCGTTCAGGACGACGTGGACTTCGGCCGGGCGAGCTACTGGTTTGAGAAGGCGGCCAAGGCTGGAGCGTTGAAGCGATGTCCCAAATTCCGAATCTCCATTTCAGATTCGCGAACAAATTGCTTCGCGAAAATTCAAAAGAGGGGTCTTAGAGCTTATTACAATTTATATCTGTCGGAGTCGCTAGAGGAACTAGCTTGAGTCGAAACCGCAGATCGAAATCGCCGCCGTTGTGTTTTCGGCAACAGGCGAGACACGCGATTGCGCGTCGCACCCGGCGCACGCGCGGAAATTTCTCTTTGCAATTCGGGCAAACATAAATGTAGCGGGCCTCGTACGTTTTCATCGCAAACAGCAGATTGTGGCAACGCGCTTCGTCCGCGATTCCCAAATCGCGACACGCCTCGCGCCATTCCGGTCCATGCGGCGCGATGCGGCGCCTTTTTTTGCGAAACTGCGCGAGCAAATGCGCCAGCTCATGCCGCAACGTGCGATTGATCTCGTCCGAGGCGTGATCCAGCAAAAGCGGATTCAGTGAAATCAATTTCTCTCGATAATCCGTGTGACCGGCAGCGGTTTTTAGTCGCGGATTCCATTCCACTCGAACCTCGCGTGCAAGTTTGTCCGCACCGAGTGAGCGCAACAGTTCGCGTGCTTGCTGCTGTAGCCACTGCGCTCCGTCGCCGTGCGAACGATCGGATCGGCTCGACAGAGCGGGGCAGGTACAAAAATCCAGTGCGAATTCCAGCTGCCTAGCCGGCAACCGCATGCGCACTCTTTCGTTTGGTCACGCGATCCACAATTTCGCCGACGATTTTTGCGGTCGCGGCGATTTCTTCAGCAGTTGTCGGTTTGCCTAACGACAAGCGGACCGCCGATCGCGCGCGTTCGATAGGCAGTCCCATCGCGAGCAAAACGTGCGATGCCGAAACAGATCCGACCATACAAGCCGACCCGCTCGACGCGCACACCCCTTTCAAATCGAGCGCGATGAGCAGCAGTTCGGAATCGATCCCGAGCAGACTGACATTCAACGTGTTCGCAAGCCGCGGCGCGTTCTCGCCATTCAGCCTCGCGTCTGCAACGTTTTGCGAAATCAAATTCCAGAGCTCGTCGCGCAGCTTCAATTGTCGATCTTGTTCTGTCTGACGATTGCTCAACACAAATTCCGCAGCCGCAGCCATTCCGGCGATCGCTGGAACATTTTCGGTTCCGGGTCGCCGCCGATTTTCGTGCGCGCCGCCGAAAAGGACCGGTTGTAGCGACAATCCGCTTCGAAGGAAAAGAAATCCGATACCTTTCGGTCCGTAAAATTTGTGTGCGGCGAAACTTGCGGCGTCGACCAACGAAATGTCAATGTCGATCTTGCCGAAAGCTTGCACGCAGTCGCTGTGCAACAGCACACCGCGCTCACGACAAATTCTCGAGATCTCGCGCATCGGCTGAATCACGCCGGTTTCATTGTTCGCGGTCATGATCGAAACCAATCGTGTCTCCGGCCGAATCGATTTCGCGAGCTGATCGAGATCGACAACTCCCTCGTTGGAAGGGTCGAGCCAGGTCACTTCGAAGCCTTCGTGCTCCTCCAAATGCTCAACCGAGTGAAGCACGGCGTGATGCTCAGTCTTTTCGCAGATGACGTGACCGCCGCCGTCCATCTGGCAGCGCGAGAGTCCGAGCACGGCGAGATTACATGCTTCAGTCCCGCCGCTAGTGAAAATGATTTCATTTGGCTTGGCGCAAAGCAGCGACGCGATTTTGTCGCGCGCGTTATCGACCGCCGCGCGCGCGTCGCGTCCCGCGCGATGAATACTCGACGGATTCCCGAAATGTTTGCTGAAGTACAGCTCCATCGCCTCCCGCGCGGCGTTGCACACCGGGGTAGTCGCGTTGTAATCCAGATAAATCACAAACTCTTCCTTTTCCTATCAGTCTTGGTCTGGCAATTCTAAACCTTTGCACAGTTTCAGCCAAAAAGTTTTCGGATGAATCGCTATGAAAACGCGAGCATTTTTCGGAATCTCAGTATCGATTGCCATCGCGCTCCCCTTTGCGTGTCGGCCGACAGCAAGACGCGCAACCCGACTTCATGAGAGATGAGCACGATTGCAACGGCAAATTCCCGTGCACGGGCATAATGACGGCAATCAGTACGGCGATTACGAAGGACTTGTCTGGCTCACCGGGTGTTCGCATCTGATCTGGACCGATAGCTGGCGTGAGCTCGATCTGATTTCCGTTTGCAGCACTAATCCTGGGATGGAAGAAGTTTTCATCGCGAAGGTGAAATAATTTCTACGCGCTGAATTCGTCGCGGCTACTGGTCGGCTTCTTTTTTTTCTTCGGGACGATCCGGAGTTGTTTCTCTTCGTAATAAACGAGCGAGTCTGGGGGCACGCTTTGCACCAGGAAAACATTTCCGCCGATTGTCGATCCGGCGCCGATGACGGTTTTGCCGCCGAGAATAGTTGAGCCCGGGTAAATCGTGACGTCGTCTTGCACGGTCGGGTGACGTTTGCCGCCTTTCCTGATTTTGCCGTGCTCATCTTTTTGAAAACTGCGCGCCCCGAGCGTGACGCTGTGATAAAGCTTCACTCGCTTGCCGATCTCACACGTTTCGCCAATGACGACGCCGGTGCCGTGATCGATGAAAAAATGCGTTCCGATTCTCGCGCCGGGATGAATGTCGATCCCGGTGCGGCTGTGCGCCCATTCGGTCATGATCCGCGGAACGAGTGGCAGGTTCATTTCGTAAAGCAGGTGCGCCATTCGCTGGATCGCGATCGCTTCCAGCGACGGGTAGGCGAGAATGATTTCCTCGTAACTCCGCGCCGCAGGATCGCCTTCAAACGCAGCGTCGATGTCGGTCCAAAGGATGCGACGAACATTTGGCAGTTCGGCGAAGAACGCGGACAAAAATTTTTCCGCTTGTTCTTCGGTCGCCTCGTTTGGCGGAATTTTTCCGAGGCTCCGGCAAATATCAGTTTTCAATCGTGCTTGCAAAGTTCGCACGCGGACGCGCGTGATTTCAGACAAATCTTCCGAGCTGACGAGCGGTTCGCTTCGAAAACCGGGAAACATCAGGCTCATCAAATCGCTGCAGGAATTCTCGATCGACAGGCGCGATGGCAACGTAGCCGCGGCATCGAGATAATTGATGCCGCCCGTCTCAGCGTAAGTTTGCAGCAACTCCTCGACAGCGCCGTCCTCGCTTTTGTGCATTGAGAGAAATATGCGCGATCAAGACCCAAAGCGCACGCGATTATAACGTAGGGCCGTTAAGTCAACAGCCGCGGGCGATTGAGGGCAATCGCCCCTATCAATTGAAAAGACGCGCGCGGACTCTACGTTGAAGACAATGAAACCATTCTCCATCGCCGGAATTCCGCTGGACGAATTGAACAGTTTTCTTTCCGGCACACATTCCGATCCTTTTCGGATTCTTGGACCACATCGAATGGGGGACGATCTCGCCATCCGCGCGTTTCGCCCCGACGCGCGCAAGATCGACATCGTGATAAACGGACAGAAGACGATCGAGGCAGAGAAGACTCATCGCGACGGATTTTTTCAGGCAGCAATTCCAAACGCGACGCGCGACCTCGATTATCACCTGCGCCTAACTGATTGGGACGGTGCCGAGTCCGTGATGCGTGATCCGTATCAATACGGGCCGATCATGGGCGAGATCGATCTGCACTTGTTCGCCGAGGGCCAGCATTGGCAGCTTTACGAAAAATTCGGAGCGCATCTGTGGACGATCGGCGACACCGCCGGTGTTTACTTCGCGGTCTGGGCGCCGAACGCGCAGCGCGTGAGTGTAGTCGGCGACTTCAACGGCTGGGACGGCCGGGTCAATCCGATGCGGAAACTTCTTGGCAGCGGCGTGTGGGAATTATTCTTACCCAACGTTCGCGAAAACGCGCACTATAAGTTCGAGATTCGCACGCAAAACGGTGCGCTTCTGCTCAAGAGCGATCCGTTCGCGTTTTTCAATCAGCACGGGAAGTCGACGTCGTCGCTCGTTTACAATTTGGAACGCTACAAGTGGAGCGACGCCGATTGGATGGAGCAACGTCGCAAAAAAGAATGGCCGACAACGCCGGTGAGCATCTACGAAGTCCATCTCGGTTCGTGGCGGCGGAAATCCGAGGAAAACAATCGGCATCTCAGTTATCTCGAGCTCACGGAGACGCTCATTCCCTACGTGCTCGAGATGGGTTACACGCACATCGAGCTGCTGCCAATCGCGGAACATCCGTTTGAGGGTTCGTGGGGTTATCAGGTCACGAATTATTACGCGCCGACGAGTCGCTGGGGAAATCCGGACGAGCTGCGTCATTTCATCGACAAATGTCATCAGGCCGGGGTTGCAGTGATCATGGATTGGGTGCCGGCGCATTTTCCGAAGGACGCGCACGCGCTGGCGGAGTTCGACGGAACCGATCTCTATGAGCATATGGACCCGCGCCAGGGCGAGCATCAGGATTGGGGGACGCTCATTTTCAATTACGGCCGCAATGAAGTGCGCAATTTCCTGATCGCGAACGCGCTTTTCTGGCTCGACAAATATCACATCGACGGGCTGCGGGTGGATGCGGTGGCGTCTATGTTGTATCTCGATTACTCGCGCAAACCGGGTCAGTGGATCCCGAACGTTTACGGCGGGCGCGAAAATCTGGATGCGATTTATTTTTTAAAGCGGTTCAACGAAGTTTGTTACGAGCGTTTCCCGGGAATCATCACTATCGCGGAAGAATCAACCGCTTGGCCCAGCGTTTCGCGGCCGACCTATCTCGGCGGACTCGGGTTCGGATTTAAATGGAACATGGGTTGGATGCACGACTTCCTCGAATACATGTCGATGGATCCGATCTATCGACGTTATCACCAGAGCAACATTACCTTCTCGCTCCTCTACGCGTTTACCGAACATTTCATTTTGGTCTTGAGCCATGACGAGGTTGTATACCTAAAAGGCTCGCTCATTTCGAAGATGCCAGGCGGCGAATGGCAGAAGTTTGCGAATCTCCGGATGTTTTACGCGTGGATGTACGGCCAGCCCGGAAAAAAATTGCTCTTCATGGGCGGCGAGTTCGGCCAGTGGCGCGAATGGAACCACGACACGAGTCTCGACTGGCATCTTCTAGATCTCCCGAAACACGATGGATTGCGCCGGCTCGTTCAACATTTGAATTACACTTACAAAAGCGAACCCGCGTTGTGGCAGCAGGACGATTCCTACGACGGTTTTGAGTGGATCGATTTCCACGACGCTGATAACAGCGTCGTGTCGTTCGTTCGCAAATCGCGCGAACGCGAGATGATTGTGTTCATCGTGAACGCCACGCCGGTGGTGCGCCATAATTATCGCCTCGGCGTGCCCCGCCCTGGTTTTTACCGTGAAATCATTAACACGGATGCAGAAACCTATGGTGGCAGCAACGTCGGCAACCTCGGCGGCGTGCACAGCGAAGCCGCCCATTGGATGGGGCGTGAGCAGTCGATTCTGATCCAGTTGCCGCCGCTGGCTACGCTGGCATTCAAGTTCGAATCGTAGCCGCGTTGCTCGCGCCTTGCACGGCGACTTCGAGCGCCAGAGGCTGGGCGACAACCGTCACTTTTGAACGGTACGAGTGAGCTCAAAGGTTATCCAGTGACTTCAGCAGTCGCATCTAACGTGATTTTTGCCGTCACTTCCAATTACACGAAGGCGGCGACGCCGCGGTCTTGCGGAAAAATAACGCGACCGCAACAGGCGGGTCGGAAGCGGCGTTTGAATCGCTGGTTGGCAAAAAAGCCCGGCGAAGCGCAGGGCACGGTCATACCCAGTGATCCAACCGGCGTGCTTAGACAGCCGAAACTAATCTACCGTCGATTCAAACTCGCCGTCGGCGACGCGTGTTCTGATTTTCATTTTCGTGCGAACCGCTGCGACGCTGCGAATTACTTGGCCGCGTTCGTTTCGGGTAATGCTGTAGCCGCGGCGCAAAGTTGCTTCGGGTCCAAGCACGCGCAGGATGCCTTCGATCCGCTCGAAACAGTGCCGCGCATTTTCGATCGCGCGTTTCGGTAATTCGCGAAATCGCCGTTGCAAATCGCCGAAGCGATTTCGACGCAGCGTCAGCTCGTGCAGCGGACTCCGCGCTTGCAACGTCGCAAGGGCGTGCGCCAGCACGCGACGGTAGTTGTCGATCTTGTAGGCGAGGCAGCGGCGCAACGTTTCGCGCGCGTGATCGAGCCGCTGTTGCGCGTCCCGCATCCGATTGAGTAATTCGCGGTCGAGTCTGCGCGCGCACGTATCCATTTGCTGGCGAAGGTCGACGATGTCGGGAACAATCAATTCTGCGGCCGCGCTTGGAGTCGGTGCGCGCAAATCGGCGACAAAATCGGCGATTGTGAAATCGATTTCGTGACCAACCGCGGAAACAATTGGTACTTGAACGCTTGCAAGCGTGCGCGCAACGATTTCTTCGTTGAACTCCCACAAATCTTCCGTGCTTCCGCCGCCGCGGGTGACGACGATGAGATCAACCGGCGCGAAATTTTCATTCGGTGTCGCCAATTCACGAATCGCGACAGCGATTTCCTGCGCCGCGCCGGTTCCCTGAACGCGCACCGGATTAATTAAGATCGACAACCACGGCGCGCGGCGATGTAGAACATTCAAAATGTCGCGAATCGCTGCGCCGCTCGGCGAGGTGACGATACCGATTCGTTTCGGAAATTTTGGAAGCGGTCGTTTGCGCGCGGGATCGAAGAGCCCCTCGGCTTCAAGTTTGCGCTTGAGTGCTTCGAATTTCGCCTGCAAAACGCCAACCCCACACGGCTGAACGATTTGAACGCTGATTTGATATTGTCCCCGCGCCTCGAATACCGAAACCGTTCCAAAAGCTTGGACGTGAGCGCCATTAGCGAGCAGCTGTCTGAGCGGCGCCATCGTGTTTCGAAAAATGACGCAAGCGATCTGCGCGCGCGCGTCTTTGAGCGTGAAATATTGATGCCCACTCGGATGCAGTTTGTAATTCGAAACTTCGCCCTGCACCCAAACGGCGCCGAATCTTGTTTCAAGCGCCCCGCGAATCAAACGAGTCAGCTCCGAGACGGTGAGAACCTTGGAAGTTTGTTGAAAGAAATCTGCGGTTTGCTGCATTGCTCGCCGATTAGTTAACCACAGGGGTCGCAGAGAACGCAGAGTTTATTTTTGTTCGATCTCCGGTGCTTTGCGAACCCTGTGGTAACCTCGAGAATCGTAGGGCGTCTGTGCCAGACGCCGCCGCTTCATAGAAGCTGTCTACAATAATTCCCCCTGCATTCCGGGCGGCGGTTTGAGGCCGAGCTTTTTGTAAGCGTTCGTGGTGGCGACGCGCCCTTGCGGCGTGCGTTTGATGTAACCTTCCATGATCAGATACGGTTCGTTCACTTCTTCGAGCGTACCGGCTTCTTCGCCGACCGCGACGGCGAGGGAATTCAAACCAACCGGACCGCCGTTGAATTTATGAATCAACGTTTCGATGATGCGTTTGTCCCATTGATCGAATCCGTCGCGGTCGATCTCCAACATTGCGAGCGCGCGATCGGCTACGTCGCGGTCGATCTGGCCCTGCGCTTTGACCTGTGCGTAATCGCGGACCCAGCGCAACAAATTGTTCGCAGTGCGGGGCGTCCCACGCGCGCGGGCGGCAATTTCGGCTGCGCCGGCCGGATCGATTTCAACGCCCAACAGACGCGCGCTACGCATGATGATCTTCTGCATTTCCTCGGCGGCATAATAATCGAGCCGCGCCGTCATTCCGAAACGCGAACGTAGCGGGGCGCTCACCATTCCCGCGCGCGTCGTTGCTCCGACGAGCGTGAACTTCGGCAATTGCAGACGCAGACTGCGCGCTTGCGGGCCCTGATCGATGATGATGTCGAGCCGATAGTCTTCCATTGCCGGATATAAATATTCTTCGATCGTCGGTTGCAGCCGATGGATCTCGTCGATAAAAAGAACGTCGCCCTTTTCCAAACCAGTAAGCAATCCAGCGAGCTCGCCTGCTTTTTCTATCACGGGGCCGCTGGTGCTTTTCACATTCGCGCTCATCGCGTTCGCGATGATGTAAGCGAGCGTGGTCTTGCCCAGACCGGACGGACCGCTCAATAAAATGTGTTCGAGCACGTCTCCGCGCTTTTTCGCGGCCTCGACCATCAATTCCAAACGCTCGCGCACTTTCACCTGGCCGGTGAACTCGCTAAACATTGGCGGCCGAAGGGAGATCTCGAAAGCGGCGTCCGGTTCCGGCGGTTTCATTTTGGTCAGATTCATTTTTAATCCAGATTTTTCGTGAGCACGAGCTCTGTCCCGCGCGGTTTCAAGATGTAATCGACTTTATCGAAGGCGTTCCGGATCAAATGCAGGCCGAGGCCGCCCGGTCTAACTTCGTCATAGTTGCGACCGCGCATCTTGTTCGCCGGCTTTTGTGCGCCGTAATCGCGCAATCGCATGCGCACGCACGTGCTCAACACTTCCACCGAAAGCGCCATCGGCTGATCGTCGCGCAAATCGTAGGCGTAACGAATCACATTCGTGCAGGCTTCATCGATCCCGAGCACCATCAACGTCCGCTGTTTTTCTGAGAAGGGATGACGCGCGAGGAATCTTCGCACGAAATTGCGCATCAATGCGAGGTTCGCGGTGTGGCTGGTGAACGCGAGCTTTCCTTTCTTCATCGCCACAGCAACGCTGAGCACGCTTCGGCGTTCAATCAAGTATGGACCTGGACCCAAATTGGACAGGTGCGCAAAGAAGTTGTTCAGTCTCGCGCATGTGGAAAACCGCTGCTGCGTTGGTACTCTTGGTCGCACCGGCTTTGGCGCAGGAACGCCTGACGGCTTACGACGCGCTCCGAGTGGTTGGCGCCCACATCAATCGCGACGCCGTTAATCATGTCATTTCCGTAACTGGCGTGAAAGGCAATCCACAACCTGAGACATGGAAGGTTTTGCTGGATGATCGCGCGCACGGAGGCATTCGCGAAATCAGTGTGCGCAATGGCCAGATCGCTTCTGAGCGGCCGAGCTCGATGGTTGGTTCAGCGGAAGGCGCGACCATTAATACTTCGCGATTGAATCTCGATTCGAGCGGCGCGTTTCAAGTGGCCAGCCACATTGCCGACAAATCCGGAACGCGCTTCGACAGCGCGAGCTACACCTTGCGCACCGATCAACATGGCGATCCAGTCTGGATCATGACGCTTCATGGAGTCAACGGCCGCCCCGTCGGCACCATTTACATCGGCGCTAATCGGGGAAATGTGACGCGAACTGAAGGAATGTTTGCCGGAGCAAGCATGAACGATGTCGCCACCGAGGAACGCGTATATCGCGAGCGTCGCCATCAAGAAGGCCCGGAGCAAGCAACCGACGAAGACAGCGACAAGCACGGACCGCTCTACGGCGTGCGACAACGCCTGCATGATTATTTTCACCGTGCCCAGGATGAGGCGAGCTCAATGTTTGAGCGGGTGCGGCGTTCGTTTACCGACTTCATCAATCGTTAGTGACGCCAGGTCTTCATCATGAAAAATTCGCGCGCATCATCTGAAGTCTGGCCGAAGCTGAATTACGCGGATTGGAAGGAAACCTGCGCCACGCTTCACATGTGGACGCAGATTGTCGGCAAAATCCGGCTCGTGAAGACGCCGTGGACCAATCATTCCTGGCACGTCACTCTTTATCTGACCGCTCGCGGCCTAACGACTTCGCCAATTCCGCACGGCACGGACATTTTCGAGATCCGCTTTGATTTCATCGATCATCAACTGCGCATTCTGAAAAGCGACGGCGCACAAAATTTAATCGAACTCAAGCCTCGAAGCGTGGCGGATTTTTATAAAGCCGTGATGGCGGCGCTGGAGGAGCTAAAATTGCCGCTGAAGATCGACATCCTGCCGAACGAGATTCCGGATCCGATTCCGTTCGATCGCGATGACAAACATTGTTCTTACGATCGCGAATATGCGAACCGATTCTGGTGCGTCCTCGCGCGGGCGGACCGCGTCTTCAAAAATTTTCGTTCGCGGTTCTGCGGCAAATGCAGCCCGGTCCACTTTTTCTGGGGAAGTTTTGATTTGGCGGTCACACGATTTTCCGGGCGCACCGCGCCTCCTCATCCCGGCGGAATTCCGCACCTGCCGGACGCGATCACGCGCGAAGCATACTCGCAGGAAGTGAGCAGTCTCGGTTTTTGGCCCGGCAATGACGCCATGCCGCAGGCGATCTTTTATTCTTATGCTTATCCAGAGCCGAAAGGATTTGCGGAAGCGAAGGTGAAACCGGCGGCGGCTGGTTACAATTCGCAGTTCAAAGAATTCATTTTGCCGTACGACGCCGTGCGCAGTTCGAAATCGCCTGACGATGCGATCCTCGATTTTGCTCAAAGCGCCTACGACGCAGCGTCAATTCTCGGGAAATGGGATCGCGCTGCCCTCGAGGAGAAGAAACCAGCCTTGCATTCGACGAGTAAGCATTCGTAAATTGGGTGCGATGAATCCTCTATGCGCTACCGAACAGAGCGCGTGGCGTGAAATCAAAGAGGGCTGGCGTCCGCTCTATGGCGATGTCGATTCAATGGGCGTCGCGGTCGAGTGGCACGATTTTCAGACGGCGCGTAATTTCAATTGGGGCCGCACGTTCCATCCGCGCAGTCTTGAGTTTTGCTTGAATCTCGATGGCCGTGGTGAGATCGGTCGCGCTACGAAGACAGATTACGTGCCGGGAAACTCCGGTTACTATGCAATCGGTGACGAACCGCTGCCCGCTTTGCGACGCGCGAACGACCGTCATCAGTTCGCGACGCTCGAATTCTCGCGAAAACATTTGCAAAAACAATTCGTGGAAAACGAAGGCGATCTCGAGCCACAGATCCGGCGCATCATTTTCGGCGACAAAGATGAAACGGTGGTTGCGCCGACGCGTCCGATGTCGATCCAACAACGCGCGGTCGTTGCCAGTCTCGCTCAGCCGCCGGTTTCGAAAGCGGCCCAGGTTCTCTGGTATCAAAGCAAAGCGCTCGAGCTGATGGCGCATTTTCTTTTTGAACCGAAAGATCCGGAGTTTTTCTGTATGCGACAGAAACGGGTGGCGCGCCAAAGGGTCGAACGAGCAAAGGAACTATTGGCTCGCGATTTAACGAATCCGCTGACACTGGAAGCGCTCGGCCAGGAAGTTGGGTGCAGTCCATTTTATCTAAGCCGGAGTTTCTCACGTGAGGTCGGTCTGACGATTCCGCAATATTTGCGGAAGCTGCGAATGGAACGCGCGGCCGAATTGTTGCGCACCGGTCGCTACAATGTGACCGAAGCCGCGACGGAAGTCGGCTACTCCAGCCTCAGCCATTTCAGCAAGGCATTTTGCGAAACGATCGGCTGTTGCCCGGTGTTGTATCCAGCGGCAAAGAACGTGATTTTGGATCGCTGAACGCAACTGACGCTCGGCGATCGTCGATCCTATCTCCTGAATGAAAATTACTCGCGCGCTCATTTCCGTTTTCGACAAAACCGGCATCGCCAAGTTTGGCCGCGCGCTTGAGCAACAAGGCGTGGATATTATTTCCACCGGCGGCACGGCCGAGTTGCTGCGAAAAGAAAAAATTCCGGTCCGCGAAATTTCCAGTTTTACTGCGTTTCCAGAAGTCTTGGAAGGCCGCGTCAAAACTTTGCATCCGCGCGTCCACGGCGGACTGCTTTACAAACGCGGTAATCCGAAACACGAAGCGGAAGCGCGCGAGTGCGGCTTCGAGCCGATCGACATGGTCGTCGTAAATCTCTATCCGTTCGAGAAGACGATCCAAAAACCCGATGTCGCGCTCGCCGAGGCGATCGAAAACATCGACATTGGTGGGCCGTCAATGATTCGAAGCGCGGCTAAGAATTATGAATCGGTGACTCTCGTCGTTGATCCAGGGGACTACGACAGGGTTCTGGAAAACATGCGTGAGAACAACGGCGAAACGACCCTAAAATTGCGCGAGCACCTCGCGATCAAGGGTTTCATCAAGACTTCGGACTACGACCGCACGATCGGCAATTATTTGAATCGCGAGCAAATTACCGAAGCCTCGTTCTCACTTTCGCTGCCGCTCGTGACGAAGCTGCGCTACGGCGAAAATCCGCATCAGCAGGCTGCGCTGTACGGCGATTTCGACCGCTATTTCGAAAAGCTGCACGGCAAAGAGCTGTCGTTTAACAACATTCTCGACATCAGCGCGGCCACGAACCTGATCGCCGAGTTTTCGCAGCCGACAGTCGCCATCTTGAAGCACACGAACCCATGCGGCGTTGGCTCGGATGTCGATCTTCGAAAAGCATGGGAGAAAGCCTTCGCGACCGACAAGCAGGCGCCGTTCGGTGGAGTCATTGTTTGCAGCCGCGCGATCGACGAGCCGTTTGCGAAAACGATCAGCCAAATTTTTTCCGAAGTGATTATCGCTCCTGATTTCAAAACTGAGGGGCGCGCGCTGTTGCAAAAGAAAAAAAATCTGCGTCTGATCCGTCTATTGACATCAGCGGCCGAAGCGCGGCCGGCAGTCGATCTTCGTTCGGTTTGCGGCGGGTTGCTCGCGCAGGATTTCGACAGCATCAGTGAAACTCCGGAACAAGTCGTGACCAAACGCTGCCCGACCAAAAAGGAAATGGACGCGATGCTTTTTGGCTGGCGCGTGGTTAAGCATGTGAAATCAAATGCGATTGTTTACGCGGCGGCCGATCGCACGCTCGGTATCGGCGCCGGACAAATGTCGCGCGTTGACTCTTCGCGGCTCGCTGTTTGGAAAGCGCGGGAAGCCGGTTTGTCGTTGAAAGGTAGCGCGGTCGCGGGCGACGCTTTCTTTCCGTTTCCCGATGGGTTGATCGCGGCCGCCGATGCCGGTGCGACCTGCGCGATTCAACCGGGCGGTTCAGTTCGCGACAAGGAAGTCATCGCCGCCGCCGACGAAAGCAAAATGGCGATGATCTTCACCGGCGTTCGCCATTTTCGGCACTAACTGCGATTACGGTTGAAAGGTTATCGGCACTAGCACGGTCCAATCACCGGCGCCCGGCTCTGCTCGCCATTCGCGAAGCCCAACGATCGCGGCTTGATCGAGAATCGGTTGACCGGTCGATTCGACTGTTTGCACACTCCTGACCCTGCCGTTCACGTCGAATGTCACGCGATATTTTCCCGACCCTCTATTCGGTCCATAACGGATCATCCGTGCTTCGTACGGATACTTCGGTGCGGGATTGAAAATGACTCGGCGCGCGAGCCGCAGTGCCGGCGTGGGCGATTCCACGGGTGCGGCCGCCCAGCGACCGGTTGTTCCGGACTTCACTGCTGCCAATAGGGGCTCCAGCACACCTGTCGGCTGCACTGCATTCTTGCCTCCGGCGGTCACGATTCCAACGACTTCGCCTTCATCGTCTAGAACTGGGGCGCCAGCAGCATCCGGCGGAATTGATCCGCTGATTTCGAACACATCTTTCTTTGGGTCCCGGCCGCGGGAAGAAATTTTGCCTGCGGCAAGCGGTTGTTCTTTGTGTTGCAGCGGACTGCTAACCACCACTGCCCACGCACCAACCGCCACTGATTCGGACGTCTTCGCGAGCGGCAGAATCGGGACGCCGATTTTTGTTTCGGCGCGCAACAGCGCGAGATCAGATTCGGTTGATGACGCGATCACGCCAGTGACGTTGCGAATTTTGCCGTCGGTCGTTTTGGCGACGCCATAGGCCCCGTCTGCCACCGTCAGCAAACTCGTTACAAACAAACCGTCGTGCGAAACAAAGAAGCCGTTGCGCGACCGCAGTAGCTGACCCTTTGCGTCGAAGACAGTGATTTCAAGGACCGCCGGGTCCGCTTTGTGCACGATTTTCTCGAATTCAGGAGGCGGCGTTTGAGCGGGCGGCGTCGAAATAGTCGGCGCCGCTGAAACAGACGGAGTCGCCACCGTCACCCCAACTGTCGGGGAAGGCGTCGGCGGAACTGGAGTCGGCGTTGGCGAAGGCAGCGTGGTTTGCTGCGGAGGATTTCGTCCGCACCATGAATAGGCCAGAATGATGATGAGGGCGATACCGCAAATTAGAGCGAGTGTTGATTGTCTCATGTGAGACTCGTCGCCAATAGCCGATCAAACTTGTTTATCGGGCCGCGGCTGACAGTCGCCACATCCAAATGCTTAATCCGCCGGATACAATCATCGCAACCGCGCTTCCCCAGATTGGAAGGTGATGCGAGCCGATTTGCATCGTGAAATGCGAGATCAACAACCGCCAGACATGGACGAGACACGCGAGGCCGAAAATAACGCTAGCAATCCGCAAACCAGTTCGTTGTGAGTTCATGCCCCACATTTTCTCACGTCGATCTTTGCTTTGTCAGCAAAAATTGGTTGTAGGGCGTCTGTGTCAGACGCCGGCTTCCAGAGTGGTGTTTCACAGAAACGCCTGGCAATTTGTTAGGCCACCGCTCTTCCGCGAAACGCCGCCGCTTGCACGATGATTCCGATCGTAGCCAAGCCGACAAATAAGAGTGTCGCCCCGGTTGGCGGCAACACAATCGTGTGTCCGATCAAATACGCACCGACGAATGATGACATTGCAATGAGCGCCCAATCAAACAGTGCGAGCAACAAGATCGCGCCAATGATTCCGCCGACAACGAAAGTGATTCCGGGATAACGAGCGCCCTCGGTGATAAACGCTGTGACCAACGCCGTCCCCAGTTTCCCGCCAGCGAGAAATCCGGCGACCGCGATTGCGACTTTTTGGAGAAACATTGCAACCAACGCGCCGGTAAATCCAAAAATGACGGCGACGCTGAGTTCCAGAACCTGAGATGGCTCATGTATCAGATGCGGCGCGAATTCCGCGCCCGCCGCGAATCCAATCGCCGCAACGCAAAGCCAGAAAAGTCGCCTCCCGAAAAACAAAATAATCGCGCCGATCATAACGCTGATAATTGGAATCGGCAGGTTCATTTGTTTCAAGTCCACGCGGATAAATCGCGTCCCAGCAGCTTTTCCAGTTCTTTGATGTCGAAATAGAAAATTTCGATTAAGCGCCATCGCAGGTGATTGTCGATGTTAACGGAATATTCTTGCTCGAACACGCTTGCTTCCGGCGGAACGAACGAGCTGTCCACGCCGAGAAATCCGAAGATGCGTCGTAACGTTTCCTGATGCTCGTTACGCAACTCTTCGCTCAAAAGAATGAAACAGTTGCCTTTTCCAAAAATGTTGAACAAGCGTCGAACCTGATGCGCGTAAAGGCCACGATCGACGTAGGAAAAAACACGATGCTGTAACGGCAACGCCTCGCGGCAGCGCTCCGGTTCTCTTTCGATCGCTTCAGCAAACGATAGTTTTTCTTTGCCGCGTTTGGTTTCCATGTTCCAGGCCGAGAACGCGCGCTCGACCGGATTCCGTAGCGCGAGGATCCATTTCATGTTTGGATTGTATTTCCAGATCCGATACGGTGCGGTTTCCCAATACATGTAGATCGGGCTCGCTTCGCCGATCACGTGATGTTGCGGCTTCGGTTTAAAGTTCGCGTGGTAATTTTTGTAATCGATGTCCTCCTCTGCACGATCGAAGAAATGCAGCTCTTTCCGCGTGGTCGGCATGCAAATCTCCGGATGCTGTCGCAAAAACGAGTCCAGCGCCGACGTCCCGCCTTTCTGCGTTCCGCCAATTACGAAATCAACGCACATGTTTAAGCCGACACAGCATCGATCGCTAAGTGTGATCGGTACTCTCACGGCTGTAAATGTCTCCGGACGAAATCCCCAGTTTCTTAAGGGCTCCTATGGCCGCTTTGTCTAAAATAATCGACCCGTTCGAGTGAACGACTTTAATCTTGGTTACGCCGTCGCCACCGGTTGAGTTTCTGCAAAGCATGTGCCACTTATCGAAACACCAAAAGTGAATGCCCCCAAAACGGAAGTAGCAACGATGCGTGCAATCGCGCTCACTTATTTTTCATCATTGCATCGCGCTTGGGCTTGAATTCGTTGCCCGACTTCCATTCGGGAAATCTATAGGTATTGGCGACCTGGTAGCCGACTTCGAATAGAAGATCGATATCCTGGACCGCGCCGGAGAGGTCCCAATCCGGTTTCACTTTGTCGCTCGGCTGATGATAGTCTTTTAGATCGTATTCGTCGGCGCGGGGCGAGCCGTTTTCAGGCCGTGAGAGAAGATGCTGGTTCTTGCCAATGTAAAGCGACGGCAGGCCGACCTTGCTGAACTCGAAGTTGTCGGCGCGATAAATGCTGCCTTTCTCCGGACGGGGATTGGGAATATTTTCCCGGCCCTGCCACTTCGCGTCGGCGGTAAGCATGTCGTCGAGATCGGAGAAACCGTAGCTGGTGTCCTCGATATCGCGCGCTTTACCCCAGACGTTCAATGTGTCGATGTTGATATCGGCCAAAGTTTTCTCGAGCGGATAAAGCGGATGCTCGGCGTACCATTTCGCGCCTAGTAAACCTGCTTCCTCAGCCGTAGTCGCCATGAACAGAATCGAGCGCTTCGGCGGCGGATTGGTTTTCGGAAAGGCAGCCGCCAGCGTGAGAAGAGCCGCCACGCCCGAAGCGTTATCAATCGCGCCGTTGAAAATCTGATCGCCCTGCAATTCAGGATGCTTTCCGAGATGGTCCCAATGGGCGCTGTAGATCTCATATTCATCCTTCAGTTTCGAACCGGCGCCTTCGAGTCTTCCAATCACATTATGCGATTTGAATGAGCGAACCGCTTGTTTGATGTCGATGTTCGCTTTCGCATTGAGCGCTACGGGTTTGAACGCTTTCGTGATCGCTGACTTCTTGAGTGCGTCGAAGTCCTGACCGCAGTCGGCTAACAATTTCTTCGCGACGTCGAGCGTGATCCATGAACGCGCCTGAACTGCGCCTATGTTCTTGTCGGGATTATCGAGCTCGAAATTTTCCTTGGACCAGCTCGATTTCACAACGTGCCATGGATATGCCGCCATTTCCGTCTCGTGAATGATGATCGCGGCGGCCGCGCTCTTTTGCGCCGCGATTTCGTATTTGTAAGTCCAGCGACCGTAATAGGTCATCGTTTTTCCCTTAAACACTTTGTCGTCGAGCTTCGACGGATCTTTCGCATCAGGAACTTGCGGATCGTTGATCAACATCAAAATCGTCTTGCCGCGAACATCGACGCCTTTGTAATCATCCCAAGCGTATTCGGGCGCAACGACGCCGTAGCCGACGAACACGAGATCGGAGTTGTCGATTTTGATTTCGTTTTGCAATCGCGCCGAGGACGCGACGAAGTCATCCGTGAATTTCAAATCCATCGGCGGTTTGCCGTTCACGACAAATTGCATCCGTGGATTGCTTTTGATTCCGGCGAGCGGAACTTCTTGGAAATAGCCGCCGTCCGGGTTTCCCGGCGTCAGCCCGATCGCTTTGAATTGGTCGGCGATGTATTTGATCGACAGCTCTTCGCCCTTGCTGCCCGGTGCGCGGCCCTCGAATTCATCCGATGCGAGAATCTTGATGTGCGCGAGCAATGCGTCAGGCGTAATGACATCGAGTGCGGGCTTAAGTCTTTCCGCGGGTCCGTCGGCGGCGAAAAGGGAAAGCGTCGCGACGACTAAGAGCGAAACGACCAATCGTGGCGTTTTCATGGTTCTTCTGTAGCGGCGCCCTGTGAGCGCCGCAACATTATGCGACGATCACAGACCGCCGCTACAACATCACTGATTCGGCGGTCCCGTAGGCGCTTCCTTTTTGTCCTCCGCTTTCACACCGATCCTTTTCAGGAACGGCTCCACCGATTGTTTGCGAGCGAGAAATTTTTCAACCGACATCGCGACGTCGCGGCTATCGCCCTGCTCGTAAATTTCCTTCCGCAGTTTCATGCCGGCTTGTTTGTCGAGATAACCGTCCTTTGCTTTTTCGAAAACAGTTCCCATGTCGGCGGCGATCGCGTCGGCCCAGGCGTAGCCGTAATAGCCGGCGTCGTAACCGTTCATGTGACCGAAGTAAGTGACAAACGTCGTACTCGGATCGATTGGCAGAAAAACCCTTTCCAGAATCGGATTCGAAATCTTCACGCAATCCCAGTCTGCATTTTCAGCGTGCGCGTCATGCATCGCGAGATCGAGCGACGCAAACGCGAACTGCCGCCGATAAAACACGCCGGCCGTGGCTTTCTTCGCGTCGTTCATTTTTTGAATGACGCCGGCCGGAATTTTTTTTGACGGGTCGCGATAATCAGCAGCGAAAGTATCGAGGACTTTCTTGTTCCAGGTCCAATTTTGGAGCATTTGTGAAGGAGCTTCGACGAAGTCGCCGGGGACATGCGTGCCAGCGAAGCGTGCGTATTTTGCACGGGTTGTGATCTCATGCAGGCAATGACCGAACTCGTGAAACAAAGTTTCGACGTCTGAATGCGTCATGAGTGACGGCTTGTCCGCGCTGGGCGGCGGAAAATTGCAAAGCAACGCGCACACCGGCCGTTGATATTTCCCGTCAGCAAGCCGTTTGCCGCTGGTGATCCCGAATTCTGCGAAATGATTGAATTTTCCTTCGCGCGGAAACATGTCGAGATAGAACATGCCGAGTGGTTCGGCGGTTGCGGCATCGGTGACCATGTAAAATTGCAGATCGTCGATCCACTTGTAGGGCGCGGCGATTTTTTCAAACTTCAGCCCAAAGATGCCCTGGTAGATGTTGAACATTCCTTCGAGCACTCTTTGAAACGGGAAAAAGTCGCGAAGTGCTTCCGTGTCGACGTTGTATTTCTGTTTCTTGATCTGGTTGCTGTAGTAACGCCAATCCCAGATGCCAATCTTTGCGTTCGGATCGCGCGTGTCCTCTGCTTTCATTTTCTGCATCTCGGCCACTTCGGCGGCGAATTTCGGCTGAATGCCGGACACGAGATCGTCGATGTATTTCTTCGCGCCAGCGCCGGTCTTGGCCATTTTGATTTCAGTCTGGAAATCGTCCCAGGATCTGTAGCCGAGTCGGAGCGCGATCTTGTTGCGCAAATCGATCATTTGATTGAGCACGGTGCGATTCGTGTCTTTGGCGAGGCTGTCGCGCGCGATGTAAAGTTTTTTGCGGGTGGCTTCGTTTTTGGCATTGTCTTCGACCGTGTTGTAATGCCAGGTGACGTTCGCGAGAACGGTGTAGGCGTCATCGCCGGTTTTCACGCCGGGGGAGGCGAGGAAACTGTCGGGCACGCCCTCGAGCTCGGCTTTGGTGAAAACGAGCGGCACTCTCGCGTTGACGATGTTGGTGTCGAAATCGGTGCCGAGCTTCGCCAGTTGTTTACGCAAATCTTCAACTTCTTTGCGTTTGTCCGGCGGCAACGCCAGGCCCGCGCGGCGATAATCACGCATCGTTTCGTCGAAAAGTTTCTTGTCCTCGCCGGAAAGATTCGGTTTTGTGTCGGCGAAAGCTTTCAGCGTTTTGTAAACGTCTTGCCGATAATCGACGCCAACCGCCCAATCCTGAAATTCTTTGACTCCGTTTTCCGCTGCGGCGCGGACCTTTTCGTTGGTGTTGCTTTCTTTGAGCACAACCGCTCTGCTCGCGGCGTTTCCGGCCTGCCAGTTTAGATCGTCCAGCGCGACGACCGTGCTCTTGAATGTGACTTTGCTTAGATCCTGCGCGCCGATTTGATCGAGCGCTTTGTTCGCCGTCGCGATTGCTTTTTTCACCATCGCGTCAACCGCTTCCGGTGTCTGTTCCCAGTCGGGAACAGTTAGGACGGCGTTTGCTTTCGCGGCGGCGTCGCGAAAATCATCGACCGTTTTCAGATCTTCTGCGTGAAGATCGACGATTAGAGCGAGAGGAAGGACAAAATGTAAGATCGGCAATTCTTTCATGCGGAGATTTGATGCGTTGTGAATGGCGCACTCTTCTAAGTTGCGGTCGGAGAATAGGCAAGTGAGGAAAGTTGTCGTTCGACTGCGACGTAGTGAGCGGCCAATTGAATAGTTTAATGCGCCGTTTTCGACACACTGTCCTGTTCGCGACGCTACCCGCGGCGCAGTGTTTCTGGGGGCTTCATGCTTACACGCCGTCGATAGCGGGCAAAGGTGCGACCCTCCGGGACACTCAATTCGCTGGAGCAGATTGAATTGGGCGGCGACCAAGCATGGCCGGATTTGATTCGGGCTTATATCGACGTCGGGAACGTTGCCTGCGATTGGACCAACCGAGAGAAAATTCAGAATCAGTGGATTATCGATCTAGCGCGCGATCGCGGCCGATGCCGGGACGCTAAAGGTTGCCACATATCTGGCAAGCCTTCCGATCGAAGAAATTCTACCCGGGGCTTAAGCTCACCGCCCATGACAGCGGTCGATGTCCGTTGATTCGATTTAGCACTATCTCCGCAGCCGTAAAATTGTGTAGAAGTTCAAGCGAAATTGTGATCGAGAAATTCCTGCTCGCGTTCATTCCGGTTTTTGTCGCGATCGATCCGATCGGGCTGGTTGCAATCTTCCTGGGACTGGGGACGAACGCATCGCACGAACATCGCAAGAACCAGGCATTTCTGGGACTGCTGACCGGTTTACTGGTCGCGACCGGATTTATTTTTCTCGGCAAAGGAATTTTCGCCGCGCTCGGGATCACAATTGCCGATTTTCAAATCGCGGGCGGATTGATCCTGCTCGTGCTCGCAGTGCGGGAGCTGGTCGGTTACGGCCGGGCCGATCGCGATGCTGACGATGAGTTCGGTGTTGTCCCACTTGGCATGCCGTTGATCGCGGGACCCGCGCTGCTGACCGCGCTCTTGATTTTAATCGACAGCGTCGGCGTCCTGTTCACGCTGTCGGCGCTGATCGCAAACCTGGCAATCGTGGCGCTGGCACTTTGCAATGCCGAGCGGTTTGCGCACCTGATGGGCAAGCAGGGATTACGCGGTGCCTCGAAGATTATCGCGCTCCTGTTGGCGGCGATTGCGATCAGCCTGATTCGGCGCGGCTCGCAGACACACTGAGACCGCGGCCTCGCGCTCGCGAGATTCAAAAGTTTATTCGCCCTTGGCGGCTCGTTGGATGCGCCTGCCCGGGCATCGCGCGTGTCAGTTCAGCATCCTTATCGCCTGCCTGATAACGGCGATTCAGCTCTGCTTCGATTGCGTAGATCTCTTTTTGCTGGTCAGAAACGCCTTCGCCCCCGTGGTGGATGAATACCGGCTCTCCGCGAGGGCTTTGGGTCTGTGGAACTTGTCGATACAAATCGAGGCGCCGTTGCTGGAGCTGCTTGGTTGTCCATTTACGATACGGCGAGTTGGGTGGCGAGTAATACGCCGGTCCAGTGCGCGGCCCTAGCGCGGCAGCTGATGTCCCGCCATTCGATTGCGCGTTTGCGCAGCTGATGAAACCGGCTGCGAGTAAAACTGCCAATAACGTTTTCATAGTCTTTATAATAGTTTCGATCCTTTTCGAGCTCAAAGGTTCAAATATTCAACCACGGACTGCGCCTGACGTTGCGCAAGATTTGCTCGCTTTTACAATAGTTTCGGCTCTATTTTTGTCCAACCATCATCGGGTTGACACGCTTGGAAGCGTTGTTACTGTCCACGCCCTTATGAGATTTCCGCTCGCCTTAACGACGAAAATCGCCGCCTACATCATCGGCCAGAAGCTGCTCGGCACGAAAAAATTCGCCACTGTGTTGCAGTTGGAGCCGCTGCACACCTGCAATCTCACCTGCACCGGCTGCGGAAGGATTCGCGAGTATTCGACATCTCTCAAAGACATGATGACGCTTGAAGATTGTTTGGGCGCAGCCGAGGAGTGCAACGCGCCGATGGTCTCGATTTGCGGCGGCGAACCGCTAATTTATCCGCACATCGAAGCGCTAGTGAACGGCCTGCTCGAGCAGGGGCGCATCGTTTACATCTGCACCAACGCAATGTTCATGCGCAAAAAAATGCGCGAGTGGATGGCTGCGGAACACCGGAAGCCGGACAGCGGAAAGCGGAAAGAGATCGATGCAAAACTCGGGGAACTGATCTCGAAAGGATTGGCCTCAGAAAAGGATGCGGCCGCAATCCAAAAGCCAAACTCCAAAATCCCAAGTGCCACACTCGCGCCAAGCAAGTGGATGTATTGGAATGTACACCTGGACGGGCTCGAGCGCGTGCACGATTTGATCGTCGAACGCGAAGGCGTCTTCAAGGAATGCATTCTCGCGATCAAAATGGCGAAGGTCCTTGGCTATCAGGTCGCAACGAACACGACAGTTTACAAAGAAACCGACATGAACGAGATCGAGCAGATGTTCGATCTTCTCTCGGATCTTGGCGTGGACGGTCACACGATCACGCCCGGTTACGACTACGACGCGGCCAAGAAGGACATGATTAAGCGGCTCGGTTTGCGGCCGGAAGATTTTTTCCTAACGCGTGAAATGACGGTTGAGAAATTTCAGAAGATCGAAGACTGGATGGAGCGTTACACGCTTTTCGGGACGCCGATCTATTTTGAATTTCTGGCCGGCCACCGTGATCTGACCTGCTCGGCCTGGGCGATCCCGACCCGCAACATTCGCGGCTGGAAAGGCCCCTGTTATTTAATGACCGACGCGCATTATACGACCTACGCCGAGATGCTCGAGAAAGTCGAATGGGACAAATACGGCGTTGTTGATGGCGTCGCGCGCGATCATCGCTGCGAAAATTGCATGGTGCACTGCGGCTACGAGCCTACCGCGACTCTCGGGCTGCAGGGGAAACGCGGCGACACGTGGAAGAACATTAAATTTAATTTCGGGTCAAAACCGAAACCGACCGGGCGTGGCAGCGAGACGCTCGCTTTTAACGGCGTGAGTTCCGGCAACGGTCATTTGACCGGTAAGCAGGCGCAGGCGACAGCCGTGGCCACCAAAGCGTCGTAAGATCAACATCGTTCGATCGAAGTTGTAAGGTCGACATTTTCAATGAGTTCTTCAGGAAACGTCATCGCATTACGAAGCGCGACTCCAGAGCGCGAACAGGCGTTTGTGGCGAGCGATGGAGAAATCGCGGAGGCGATTGTGCGCGCACAGAAAAATTTGTTGCGCCAGCAACACGGAGACGGCCATTGGTGCGGCGAATTGCTCGTCGACAGCACGCTTTGCTCCGACTTCGTGCTATTTATGCACTGGCTCGGGGAGATCGACGTCCATCTTCAGGAACGTTGCGCCCAGCACATTCTGAAGCGCCAGCTGCACGACGGCGGCTGGAACATTTATTTCGGTGGCCCGAGCGAAATCAACGCGTCGGTCAAAGGTTACTTCGCGCTCAAGCTAGCCGGTTATTCGCCCGATCTGCCTTTCATGCGGAAAGCGCGCGAGAACATTCTCCGTCTCGGCGGCATCCCGCGTATGAACACATTCAGTAAGCTTTACCTCGCGCTGCTCGGCCAGTTTCCGTGGAAATATCTGCCGACTATTCCGGTGGAAATGATTCTGCTTCCGACCTGGGCGCCGTTCCACATATACAAAATGTCGTCCTGGAGTCGGGCGATGCTCATTCCGCTCGCGATCATCAATCACTTCAAACCGACGCGCTCGTTGCCGGGCAACAAGCAACTGCACGAACTTTATCCGATCGGCACCGAGCAAAGCGATTTGCGCTTGCCGCGGAGCGAACGCTTCTGGACCTGGCGCAACTTCTTCCTTCGTCTCAATGACGTTTTGAAAATTTTGCACCCGTTGCGGATTCGCCCGATGCGGAAACGCGCGCTCGAAGAAGCCGAACACTGGATACTGGAACGAATCGCGCTGGGGAGCGACGGACTGGCGGCGGTTTATCCAGCAATGCTTAATTGCTTGATCGCGCTCCGCGTGCTCGGCTATTCGAAGGAACACCCGATGTACAAGAAAGCGGCGCAGGATTTCGCGGGATTGTTTGTCGATGATCCGGAAGACTTTCGGATCCAACCGTGTCTCTCGCCTGTTTGGGACACTGCGATCAATGTGATCTCGCTCGCCGAATCCGGTTTGCCCGCCGACGATCCCGCGCTGCGTCGTGCGGCGAAATGGTTGCTCGAAAAGGAAGTGCGGATCCGCGGGGATTGGCAATTCAACAATTCACATCCGGAAGCGAGCGGATGGCCTTTTGAATACAACAACGTTTATTATCCCGACGTCGACGACACTGCGATGGTGTTGATGGCGTTGCGGCTTGTTAAACCGGACGATGCGCCGGAACTAGAAAGAACGTTTCGCCGCGCACTCGATTGGGAACTCAGTTTCCAATGCCGCGATGGCGGTTGGGCCGCGTTCGATAAAAACGTGACGACGCCGTGGCTGGAGGACATGCCGTTTACCGACCACAACGCGATTCTCGATCCAACGTGCAGCGATCTGACCGCGCGCACGCTCGAGTTGCTCGGCTACATCAATTTCAATCCAAGAGTCCGCAGCGTTCGGGACGCGATCCATTATTTGATCGAGACTCAGGAAGCGGACGGCTCATGGTATGGACGCTGGGGTGTGAATTACATTTACGGAACATGGCAAGTGCTGCGCGGATTACGTGCGATCGGTCACGACATGACGGAGGATTGGATTTTGCGCGGACGCGATTGGCTCGAGAGCTGTCAGAACGACGACGGCGGCTGGGGCGAGATGTGCGCAACTTACGAAAACCCTGCGACGAAGGGAATCGGCAAGAGCACAGCGTCGCAAACCGCGTGGGCGATCATGGGTATTTGCGCTTGCGGCGATCTCAATCATCCGAGCATTCAACGCGGTCTGCGTTTTCTTCTGAGTTCACAAAAGGAAGACGGCTCCTGGGACGAACCGGAAATCACCGGCACCGGCTTTCCGGGCGTGTTTTATCTGAAGTACGACATGTATCGGCAAAATTTCCCGCTCCTCGCTCTTGCGACTTTTCTGAACTATCGCAACGGCCAAATCACCCAGCCGGGATTCTATCAGGCGTCACGCAATTGACGGTTGGTTCTAACCAACATCTTCGCTGCAGCCAAAAATAAAACCTGTCGCGCGGCGTAATTCGATTAACTGTACTAATTATGGCATACGAACTACCAAAATTACCTTACGCCTACAACGCGCTCGAGCCGCATATCGACGCGCGGACGATGGAGATCCATTACACTAAGCATCATCAGGCGTACGTCACTAACGTTAACAACGCGATTAAAGGGAAACCCGATCTGGAAAAGAAATCGGTCGAAGATTTGATACGCGACATGAATTCGGTTCCGGAAGACATTCGCACGGTCGTGCGCAATAACGGCGGCGGTCATGCGAATCATTCGTTCTTCTGGAAAATCATGGGCCCGAAAGCGGGCGGCGAACCAAAAGGCAAACTCGCCGACGGCATCAAATCGGCGTTCGGCGGGTTTGATCAGTTCAAGGAAAAATTTTCCACCGCGGGTGTCGGCCGATTCGGCAGCGGCTGGGCCTGGCTGATCAAAAACAAGAGCGGCAAGCTGGAAATTATTTCCACACCGAACCAGGACAGCCCGCTGATGGACGGCAACACGCCGATCCTCGGCATCGACGTTTGGGAACACGCTTACTATCTCAATTACCAGAACCGCCGGCCGGATTACATCAAGGCGTGGTGGAACGTCGTGAATTGGGACGCTGTGGCCAAAAATTATTGATTTCTTCTACTTCTGTATAGCGGTGGTCTCTGACCGTCGTTTAATCGGATTCGGCGCTTGGAGAGCGCCGGTACCGCTACAGTGGCCTACTTAAACGAAAATTATCTCAAGTTACAGGCTGGTTATCTCTTCCCCGAGATCGCGAGGCGCGTCCGCGAATTTTGCGAAAGGAATCCGGATGCGGCGAAGCGTTTGATTCGCTGCGGCATCGGTGACGTGACGGAACCGCTGCCGCAGGCGGCGATCGACGCGATGAAACGCGCCGCGGACGAGCTTGGGCACCGTGAAACATTTCGCGGCTACGGACCGGAACAAGGTTACGAATTCCTAAGATCGACAATCGCGCAGAAGGATTTCCGCGACCGCAAGATTGAAATCGCCGATGACGAGATCTTCGTGTCGGACGGTTCGAAATGCGACTGCGGATTCATCCTCGACATTCTCGGCGATCAGAACAAGGTCGCGATCACCGATCCGGTTTATCCTGTTTACGTCGACACGAACGTGATGGCGGGGCACACCGGCGTCGCGCGCAAGGACGGGAGCTACGACGAAATCGTTTATTTGCCGTGCACAGCGGAGAACAATTTTATCCCAGAGCCACCCCGGTGCGGCGGCGAACATGTCGATCTTGTGTATCTTTGTTTCCCAAACAATCCAACCGGTGCGGTAGCAAGGCGCGAGCACCTCGCACACTGGATTGAATACGCGCGGCAACACGATTCGCTGATTTTGTTCGACGCGGCCTACGAAGCTTACATTGCCGACCCGAAGATTCCGCATTCAATTTTCGAAGTCGAAGGGGGTCGCGACTACGCAGTCGAGTTTCGCAGTTTTTCCAAGATCGGCGGATTCACGGGCGTTCGTTGCGGTTTCACGGTGATGCCGAAAACGGTGCGCGCCCAGACCGATTCGGGGAGGAAATTTCCGCTTCATCCACTGTGGCACCGACGTTGGAGCACAAAATCGAACAGCGTCAGTTACCCAGTGCAGCGCGCGGCCGAAGCTTTGTATTCGGGCGAGGGGCGCAAACAATGTCGCGAGTTGATCGAGCATTACATGTGCAACGCGAAGATTTTGCGTGAAGCGTGCGAACAAATCGGCCTGAAAGTTTATGGCGGTGAGAACGCGCCTTACATCTGGGTCCAGACGCCGAGCGGCCTAACGAGTTGGCAGATGTTTGATCGAATGTTGAACGAGATCAACGTGGTCATCACTCCGGGCGCAGGATTCGGCGCCCAGGGGGAAGGTTATTTTCGAGTTTCCGCGTTCAACAGCCGCGATAACGCGCAAGAAGTTGCGCGGCGCTTGAAAGAGTTGAGATAAGAGCGATTGCTCTAAATCGCTGGCGGCGGGTTCGACGAACCGCCGCTAGCTCGATCTTTTCGTTGCGATCTAGGCAAGGCGCGTAACATTCGGGGTTTGGGAAAGAAGTCCGTGTGGCCGAAGAGAAACAAGACCTACTTCAGCTTTATCGCTTTTGCTTTCTGATGCTGGCTGATGCCACGAAAGCACAGGAGATTTTTCACGCGACTCTGCGCGAAGCAGCCCGGTTGGCGGTGGATGGTGAGGCCCCGCGCGATCGGCTCTGGTTCTTTCGCAACGCGCGCTGGCGGTGTCTCGAAGCAGGCGAGCAAGGCCTGCAAGCCGAAAATGTCGATTTTAAACAAGGCGAGCTTGCCGATTGGGCGCCTTCGCAAATTGAAAAACTGGAGCCGGAACAATTCGCAATCTGGATTTCCGCGGCGCCCGATCCGCAGCGCACTGCGCTCTCGCTTTTTTATCTGAATGAATTCAGTTACCGCGATTTGCTGTCTCTGACCGAGCTGAAGCCGCCGGAGTTATCGAAATTGCTCGGCAACGGCCGCCGCGAATTCCAGGCGTGGCTGGACGCGACATTTCCAGTTACGCAAATATGAGCGCAGCCCAACTTTCGCGGCGTGACAAGATACTGTTGCACTGCGCGCCGATTGACGGCGTGCACGTGGACGATCGCACGTTGCGCGCCGCGGTAGAGCGCGCGTGTAAGACTGAAATGTTCGCCGTTCAGCAAAACTTCGACAAAGCAGCGACCGCGCTTGTCCAGACAATTGCAATTCCGAAGGAAATTATTGAGTGGGAGCAGACGGAGACATTCATTGCGTCGAAGCGGCAGCCGTGGAAAAGATATGCTGAGAACCCGGCGTTTCTCGCGACTGGCATTGCGGTTTTCGTCATCGCGATTGTAGGAGTCTTCCAACTCATCGATCGATTGAATCGTTTTCCGGGCGAACCGACGGCGCGCCGCTTGTTGACGACTGCCAGCTCAACTCACGCGATGATGCTCGATCCGGTGAAAACGGATGCCGGCGCGCTCAGCGATTTTCTTTTCATGAAGCATCGGCTCGTTCATTACGACGTGCCGCCGGAGTTTGCGGATCTCAAGACGCTCGGCTGTCGCGTCTTCGACGACGAGGAAGGCCAACGCGTCGCGCAAGTCTGGGTCGTGGAAAAGAAAATGCAGTTCTTCATGTTCCCGGCAGAGCCGGACCCGAAAACTGGTGCAGCTAAACATTTCAATGGCTGGCGCTATGTCGATCAGGATCACTGGGCGGGAGTTGTGAAGGAGTCCAACGGCGTTTGTTTCATGGCGGCGCTGCGCGGCAGCGAAAAAGATCTCGCGCCCTTCGTTTCGAAGCCGAAAAGCTAGTTCCAAATCGCGGCGCGTTGACAGCTGCGCGGCGCGATTGAACTTTGTCGCCGCTTAAACGCCAGGGTAGCTCAGCGGTAGAGCAGGGGACTCATAAGCCCTTGGTCGGGAGTTCGATTCTCCCCCCTGGCAGTTTTCATTTTTCTTGCAGTGGAATGGTTAGCCGACGTTTAGTGCCCTTCTGAAACATGGCAATGGTCGCATATTTTCGTAGAAGGTCGCACCGTGCGAATTCGCTATTGGAGTTTGATTGATTCGCTCGCTCCGGTTCGCAAACCCTTCGGGCTTCGTCTGCGCGGCTCGGCTCCTGCCGGCTCCATTCTCCCCACCGGCATCTTCCGCCATCATTGCGACGGCAATGAATGAAGAAAACGTCATCGCGAAATTCTTCGCGCGGGGAAACTCTTACTGGCTGACGCGATTCGTCATCCTGCGGCTGCTTGGATTTGTTTACACGATGGCCTTTTTCGTCGCGGCGCGACAGCTGGTACCGTTGGTAGGTCGCAATGGCCTGAGTCCGGCGGACGTTTATTTGTACAACATTCATTCGCATCTCGGTTCGCGGACGGAAGGAATGTTGGAGCTGCCGACTTTGTTTTGGTTCGGGTGCACGGATCAAGGAATGCTGATCTTTGCCTGGGTCGGTTTCGCGCTTTCACTCATCGTGCTCGGCGGTTACGCGAACGCCATTCTTCTGACGATCTTGTGGGCGATGTACATGTCGGTCGTTCACATCGGCCAGATTTGGTATGGCTACGGTTGGGAAATCCAACTGCTCGAGACTGGGTTTTTGTCGATCTTTTTCTGTCCGTTGCTCGACGGCCGGCCGTTTCCGAAGTGCCGCCCACCGTTTTTGGTGCTGTGGCTTTTTCGGTGGCTCGGCTTTCGAATCATGGTTGGCGCGGGTCTGATCAAACTGCGTGGCGATCCCTGCTGGCGCGATTTGACCTGCATGTTTTATCACTACGAAACGCAGCCAATCCCAAACCCGATCAGCCGCTATCTACATTTTGCGCCACAATGGTTTCATAAATTCGAAACGCTTTGGAACCATTTTGTTGAATTGATCGTACCCTGGTTTTCATTCGGGCCGCGAAGTGCGCGCCATGTCGCCGGCATCTTGCTGGTAACGTTTCAGATCATTCTCGTTATCAGCGGTAATCTTTCGTTTCTGAACTACCTGACGATCATTCCATTTCTCGCCTGTTTCGATGACACGTTTCTGTGTCACGTTTTGCCAAAGCCCATCGTGGCGCGCGCGGAAAAAGCCGCGCAAGAATCGGAACCATCGCGGATCAACAACGCGATCGCGTTCGCGCTGTCGATCCTCATCGCCTATTTGAGCATCGCGCCGGTGCTTAATCTCATTTCGCATCGTCAAATGATGAACACTGCATTTAACCGGTTTGATTTGGTCAACACTTATGGCGCGTTTGGAACGGTTGGTCGCGAGCGTGACGAAATCATTTTTGAAGGCACCGACGACATGATGGTCACCGGCGACACAAAGTGGAAGGAATACGAATTTGTCGCGAAGCCGAGCGATCCCGATCGCCGTCCGCCGTTTATCGCGCCGTATCAACCCCGCATTGATTGGCAAATCTGGTTCGCGGCGATGGCGAGTCCGGGCGAATACCCATGGACGCTCCATTTTGTCTGGAAACTTCTGCACAACGATCCCGACACGTTGTCTTTGCTCGCAAACAGTCCATTTCCAGACAAACCACCTCACTTCATTCGCGCGCGGCTTTATCGCTATCGCTTCGCGCCGCTTGGCGAAAAAGGCTGGTGGCGCCGCGAATTGATCGATGAATGGTTGCCGCCGTTGTCGGATGACAATCAAGAGCTGCGCGATTTAATGAACGCGATGCACTGGTACGATTACCTCGATTTGCATTAGAGTCCGCGCTCTTTCAACCGCGCGACGGTTTCGCGCATCATGCGATAACCGAAATGTCCTTGGGGTACGCGGAGCAACTCGGAGCCGCGCCATTTTTGCTGGATCGCTTCGATGTCGGATGACCGCGCGATTAGATCGAAATCGCCCGAAACGAACAGCACACGCTCCGGATCGCACAAGGGCACGCTGTGCGACGGCGAGCTGAGATGAAAATGTCGCGCGACCAGCTCGGGCGAGATTTTTGCGCGGCGTAGCTCGCGGCGTATGAAAACCGTGCCTGGGTTTTCCCAAATCGCGTGCTCAACATTTACGATCGGCGCTATGAGCGCGACAAATCGGAGATCGCGTTCGACCATTGCCAGCAAAGCGCCGATCCAACCGCCGTAACTTGTTCCGAGAATTCCAAATTCGCTAAAACCAGCTTCACGAAGGGCAGCGATGAGCTGGCGGATCTCCATCACGCCCTGTCGCAAACCTTCGGCGTTGCGAATCAAATTAGCGGTGATTGCGAGCTCGCCATTCCAGTGACCGCGCGGCGCGCGTGAGTAATGATAGGGCAAATGAACAAAGCACGCGTTCCAACCGAGTTCGTTGAATCGCATGGCCCATCGGCGATAACCAATGTGCGTTGCAGACATAAGAGCGTGCAACATGAACACAGTCGGCACAGTTTTTCCGCTTGTGCGCGGAAAGAAATCGGCGCGAGCAACATTGTTCTGTTGAAATTTGGTCTCGATTGGGCTGCGCCACGTGACTGTCTTTGCATTTCCGTGGCCGACCGCGCCGACAAGATCGACAGCGTTTGGCGCGGCGTAATATTCGTGGGGCGTAAGCTTCTCGCATTGACCGATGTAGCGTTCCATCTCCTCTGCGCTGGTGCCGTTCAAGCGGTGGCGCGATTGCAATAAATTCATCGCCATGCACATCCCGAAGTCGACCGTCGATGCCGCTGCCCGTCGTAGCGGTTGGCAGGGACCTTTCGAGCGCGCGCGCATCCGGTCACGCGGCGGACGGGGTAAATCGTCGGCTGTGAGCTTGAATTTACCGCGCAACTCGACGTAGATTCTTTGAAACGCGGCGGTTAACTGAGCTTCAATGCGCTGCCGTGCTGCAGATTTTTCCAACTCAGGAAAGCTCGAGATTGCTTTGCTGAAACCAATCCAGACCGGAGTGCGGCGGAACGGCAGCCAATTTCTTTTCGCGTATAGCCGATCGCTGCCGAGTATAACGCAGGGCACAATTGGAACTTGGGCAATGTGCGCCAACGTCGATGTGCCGGCACGGACCCGCCCGCCCTCGAGCAATGAACCTGTGCCGTCACGAATTCCGCCTTCGGGAAAAACGCCAACGACGCGTCCGTTTTTGAGGCGTTCAATCGCAGTCCGGATTGTTTTTCGATCCGCGCGATTGCGTTCGACCGGAAACGCGTCTACTGCGCGCAAAAACAGTCCGACGACCGGCAACGGAAAGAATTCCGCCATCGCCATCCAGTCAATCTTTCGCCGAACCACGGATGAAATAATGAATGGATCGAAATGACTGATGTGATTGCAGGCGAGTAGAAATCCGCCCGTCTGGTCGGCATTTTCGTGGCCCATCGTGTAAACGCGCGACGAATACCCGAACAACACTCTCATGAAGAGGGCCGCCGCGCGATTGGCAACCGAATGGACCAATCTGCTCATTCCGTTTCTAATTTAGCCTGAGCTGCGAGTTCCTGGCATCTCCGAAGATCGAGCTTTCCGGAAGCGAGGACGGGGATTGTATCAACGCGGCAAATTTTTTTCGGGATCCATAAATTGGGAACGCCAGCTTCGCGAAGTTTATCGCGAAGCTGGGCAAGGTTGATATCGAGCCCGGCGAGGAGAATGAGCGCTTCGCCTTTGGCCAGGTCCTGGACTCCGACGATCGCAACCACGCGCTCGTCTCTTCCCGAGAAGCCGAGCAGATCGACGATCTTTTGTTCGACAGCTTCGTGCGGGACCATTTCGCCCCCGATTTTTGAAAAACGCGAAAGCCGGCCTTCAATGTAAAGGAAGCCGTCTTCGTCGAAGCGACCGATGTCGCCTGTCTTCAACCATCTGCCGTGCAACACGTCGGCAGTTCGTTCTTCGTCATGAAGGTAACCTTCGAAAACATTGACGCCGCGAAACCAGACCATTCCGGTTTCATGGAGGGAGAGTTTTCGATCGGTCTCCGGTTCGCGAATTTCGGCGGCGATTCCGGGCGCCATTTTGCCGACCGAACCTAACCGGCTCGATGGCTGCACTTGTTCGCCACGTTTTGGTTGTGGTTCAGGCAAATTCACGCTCACGACCGGCGAGGTCTCAGTGAGTCCGTAGCCCTCGAAAACCCGCTGTTGAAATCGCTCTTCAAAGGCCTTGGCAAGACCGAGCGGAAGTTTTTCCGCCCCGGTGATAACGAGGCGCAGGCTTCGGAGCTGTTGAGGCTCGGCTTTGCGCAAGTAGCCGCGCAAAAAAGTCGGCGTGGCGAGCAGGAGCGTTAATTTGTATTTCTCGATCAACGCTGCGTTCTTCGCGACTTCGAGCGGAGTTGGGTAGGTGACAATGCGCACGCCTTCGATCAACGGATACCAGAGTGTCACGGTTGCGCCGAAGCTGTGGAAAAACGGCAGCGACGCCAGAATCGCGTCTTCCTTTCTTGCATTGAGCAATGCGCTGAACTGAGAAACGTTTCCGACGATGTTTCGATGACTGAGTAGCGCGCCCTTTGGATCACCAGTGGTGCCGCTAGTGAAAAGTAAACTGGCTTCGGCATGTCCACCTCTTTTTGGAATTCCTAATAGTCGCAGTAACACGCGCGTCGGGCAGAAGATCGACATCATCCACCAGAAGAGGATTTGCGGCTTCAGCTGCGGCAGTAACTGCTCCAGTTTCAAGACGCGTTGCGGCCATGGAAAATCCTTCACGCGCTCCATGAACGCGGCTGCCGAAATGGCGACGCGCAGTTCTGCGCGTTGACAGCAGAACTCATTGGCCGCGCGTCCCATGGTGAAGTTGAGATCGACGGGAATTTTGCCGGCAAGTGTCGCAGCGAGGTTTGCGACCATCGAACCTTTACCGGCAGGCAAAACGATCGCGATGCGCGAATCAGAAAATTCTTTTCGAAGAAAACGGCTCAAAGCGGCCGCCGCCCCGAGAAGTTTTGCGCGGCTCAATAGGCTGTGATCCATGCCGTCGATGACGGCAGTGCTAAAACGCCTCCGTTTCAGACCGCGCAGGCAGGCTTCGGCAAGATGTCGATCTAACGAAGGGCGACGGCTGTAACAGAACTCGCCGAGCTTGAGCAGTTCTTCCCGCACCGTCGCGATGTCGGCCGCGTTTGCATCAATCGGTTTGCCGAACGCCACCGTGACGCGATACGGAATTTCCTTCGGCAGCTTGGTAAAGAACTTTCCGCCTTGGAACGAGAAGATGGAGCCCCACAGTCGATCGAGCCAGACCGGAACGACTTGGGCGTTGGCGTGTTCCGCGATTAATTCGTAACCGCGGCGCAGGCGCAACAACGTTCCGGAGCGCGTCAGTTGTCCTTCCGGGAAAAGACAAACAATCTCGCCAGCGGCGATCTGTTTAGTGGCAGCGCGAATCGCTGATCGCGCCTTGTGTGAGTCGATTGGGATGCAGCGCACTAGTCGCAGAAACGGGTGCAGAAGAGGTTTCTGATAAAACTCCTGATCGATGATGTAGCGAACCGGCCGCGGGCAGGCGAATTGTAGCACGACGGCGTCCACCCATGTGATATGATTCGGTAAAAGGAGGAAGCCCCCCTCAGGCAAATTCTCGAGACCGAGCGCGCGAACGCGATAAAAGGTTCGGATGAGCGGCCGGCCAAAAAAATGGAGCGCGCGCTCGCCGGCGGAAGTGTGAGGCATTGTTTCTTGTTTACAATTAGCGTGCGGCCATTTATCTGCCAATCGGCAATTCGTAATGGAAACCAGAGACCGTCCTGCCCCCGGCGGCCGAACCGCACTCGCGCTGTTACTGGCGATCAACCTTTTCAATTTTATCGACCGCTACGTCCTGGCGTCGGTCGAACCAGAAATCCGCGCGCATTTTTTTGCGGTGAACGATCCGCACGCGCATTTCTTGAGCGGTTCCTTGGGGAGCGCATTTCTGTGGAGTTACATGGTTAGCTCGCTCATTTTCGGCTGGGTCTCCGACCGTTTCTCGCGCTGGGTCATCATCGGCGTCGGCGTAATTCTCTGGAGCGCCGCGACAGCGGGATCGGGATTGGCCACGACGTTTGCCTTTTTATTTGCAATGCGTCTTCTGGTCGGGGTGGGCGAGGGAGCTTACGGTCCGGCTGCGCCAACGATCATCGCCGACTCTTTTCCTCTATCGATCCGCGGACGGGTAATGTCGTATTTTTACGTCGCAATTCCGTTTGGAAGCGCAATCGGGTATGCGATCGGCGGGTTCCTGGCCGCGCATTGGGGTTGGCAGCACGCGTTCTTCGTGGTTGCGCCGCCGGGAATTCTGCTCGGTATTGCCTGTTTTCTCCGGCGTGATCCGCGGATGACGCCTCATCATTTACAACCAAAACTGCGCGCGAGTTTACAGGATTACATTGGTCTCGCGCGAATCCCGTCTTATGTCTTGAACACGCTGGCGATGACGGCGCTGACGTTCGCAATCGGCGGAATGTCGTTTTGGGTGCCCGGTTATTTGCAATACCGCGGCATGCCTCCGACGAGCCGGATTATTTTTGGCGGGATCCTCGCGCTTGGCGGATTAACCGCGACGCTTTCGGGCGGCGTAGCAGGAGATTATTTTCGAAAGCGATTCGCCGGCTCCTATTTTCTTGTCTCCGGGGTGGGCGTGATGATCGCATTTCCGTTTTCGGTGCTAATGCTGTTCACGCCGTTCCCGGCGGCATGGGTGATGATGTTTCTGGCGATTTTTTTTCTTTTCTTTAATACCGGTCCGTCGAACACGGCGCTAGCGAATGTGACGCAGCCACAAGTCCGCGCGACCGCTTTTGCCGTAAATATTTTCATCATTCATTTGCTAGGAGACGCCGCCGCCCCGCCGCTGATCGGCGGGGTCGCGGACCGAACGAACTTGAATGTCGCGTTCTTCGTAGTCTCGGCAATGATGTGCGTGGCCGGTCTATTCTGGTTTTGGGGCGCGAAGTTTCTGGCGCGCGACACAGCGGCGATCGAAGCAGCGAGCGCTGATGCCGATCTAAGCAAATCAATTTACTGATTTCGATGTCGTTAGGTGGACATCGTAGGCGCGTGCCCGCGCGAGCGCCTGTTCGGTTTCAACAGAATGTCCAAGGTTCGCGTGGAGTTCGTTGAACAGGTTCCAGCTATCGGCGCGATACGATTGTCGCTGCAGAAAGGTGAGCAATTCGTGATCGCAGTCGAGTTCGCCCCGGTTTCATCGAGCAATTGAACGCAGCGTTTTTCGATCGACCAATTCGGCGGCCCGGTATGTGATCCCAGACAAAATCGTTGCGTACAGCTGGCGCATAGTTGATGAAGACAATGACAACGAGGATGAGGCCGTCGCAGATTTTTTCCACGAAACGAGGAAATCAATACGCCGTGCGTCGACATTTGCGCATGTTTATGTCGATCTTGCGTACAGCTCTTTTTGCGATGGCGGGGACTATTGTCAGCAGCGCGCATGCCGATGGGGTGCCGCAGGATTGTTCGCAGCTCATCGTCGCCATTGCGCCGGATTGGAATTCGATGCACGGCAGGATGCAACTCTTCGAGCGCGCGCGCGGCAACGACTGGACCGCTCTTGGGCCGCCTGCACCCGTTTTGTTCGGCAAGAATGGGTTAGCCTGGGGCAGCGGCCTCGTTGGCCAGGATGAACCGGGATTGCACAAACAGGAACGGGATGGACGCGCGCCGGCCGGAATTTTCGCAATCGGCAAAGTATTCGGTTACGACGCCAAGTTGCCGGCGGGCGGCGATTATCCGTATCACCAGGTCACGGAAGCGGACGTTTGGAGCGATGACCCGCGCTCGCCCGATTACAATCGTCATATTCTAATCGACCCAAAAAATCCGCCGGACAACTACACCCACGAAAAAATGCGCTCCGGCGATTTCGCCTACCATTGGCTAGTCGAAATCCGCCACAATTCCGATCCGCCGGTGCCCGGCGCGGGCAGCGCGATTTTTTTCCACATTCGCCGTGGCGTGAACCGCGCGACCACCGGCTGCACGACGATGGCTGAGCCAGAGCTTGTGAAAATGATCACTTGGTTTCGTTCCTCGCGACACCCCTGCTACGTGCTTCTTCCAGCCGAGGATTACGAAAAGAAATGGCGGACGTGGGATTTGCCGTCGCCGGAGAATACGCAGTTACTGGATAAAAACATCGCGACTCGTTGATTCTGGCGTTGTTTGACGTAGTTGTTAGGCAGGGCTCATGCGAAGACGATCCAATCCAGATTCGGAACAGAACATCCGCCGCATTGACACGAAGGCGCGGGCGAAGAAACAAACGCACGGTTTCCAAGTGCACTTTTTGCGCGGAACAAAAGCGGTTACGAGGATGTTTAGCGATTCACTTTACGGTGGAAAAGAGGGTGCGCGCCGGGCAGCTCGCAAATTCAAGCGCAGCGCCTTGGGTCGTGTCGGGAAACCCGGCCTAAGATCCAGATCTCTCCGTCGCCGCCGTCGTTAAGGATTTTTTTCGCGCCAGATTTTCCAGCACTCGACAAATCCCGGCGTAAAATCTCGCGGTCGAGCTTTAATCCAACCGTCGACAATCGCTGGCGGAAAGAAACGGCCTGCCTCGATCTCGCTTCGGTTCAGGTGAAATTCGCCGTCATGCGTTGCGCGGTACAGCCAAATGAATTCATAGCCGGTTTTTTCGGAAGCGGTCAGTTTCTCGACTTTCTCCAGCGGGATCTTGATCCCAAGCTCTTCGCAAAGCTCGCGCTCGGCCGTCTGATCGTATTCTTCTCCAGCGTTAACGTGGCCGGCTGCACTCAAATCCCACGCCAGGGGATGTCGATCCTTCGAGTGAGACCGCATTTGGAGAAAAACTTCCCCCAAGCGGTTGAAAACGAGGATGTGGACCGCCCGGTGGAGCAAGTTATTCGCATGCACTTGGCTCCTCGGGGCCGCCCCTTTAAGATTGTCCTGCTCGTCCACTACCGCGAACTGCTCTTCGCGTTTGCCATTAGGCACTTCCGGAGGAATCGGAGCGATCCGATTCGTTAACGCGATCCATTGCTCAAGAGAAAGTTCCTCCGCCCGCGCACGCTCATTCAAACCTACCTCGCCAGCGACTTCCTCCCAGTTCGGCAGTTTTTCGCGAACTAGCTTCGCGAGTTGCTTGCGTCTCTGGGAAAAACCGCACCGCACTAATTCTTGAAATGCGTTGTAATCACAGGCTGGGAGCTCGTGCCGTTCGCGCTGAGTGATGCGCACGAGAGCGGAATCTACTTCCGGCTTCGGGAGGAACACATTCGCGGCAACGGTGCGCAAATATTCGAAGCGATGATGTAATTGCAGCATCAATGTTAGCGCGCCGTAATCGCCCGTGCCTGGCTGCGCGACAAGACGCTTCGCCAACTCCTTTTGTAACATCAATAGCCAGAGTGAGATAGGGCTTGGATATTCGAGAAACTTAACTAAGAGCTGACTCGAAACGTAATACGGAAGATTACCGAGCAGTTTTACTTCCGGTCGCGTGTACAGGATTCGCGTATCAAATTCGAGCGCGTCGCCGTGCAAGATTTTGACCGCTCGGTTCCGGAATTTTTCGCGGAGATACTCCGCCAGTCGCTTGTCTTTCTCGATCGCGAGAACGTGCGCGCCTTTCGCGAGTACTAATTTCGTTAGGGCGCCCAGCCCCGGTCCGATCTCAATGACGAAGTCTTTCGGACTAATCTCGGCTTGGTCTACGATCCATCGGGCAAGATTTTGATCGTGCAAAAAATTTTGCCCGAGACTCTTGACTGGCGCGACACGGATTTCTCGGAGGGTTGCGGCTATTTCGGACAGCTTCATCAAGATCGACAACCTAGGTCGCGAACGTCGGGAAATTAAGTCCTTATTCACAGAATGGTGTGAATAAAACAGCCCAAAAGCGGATTCTTATTCACAAGTTATTCAACATCGCGCCCGAGACCAGCTGGCGACCCCCTTCTGCCGCGAAAATTTGGAAAGAGATTGCGGAATTCGCGATCTAAAATAATAAACGTCCCATGAGTTTGAACATCGAAGCCCTTTCGCGCGCGGCAACCGAAGCCCGCGGCCTTTGCATGGATGCAGTGCAAGCATCGCAATCCGGTCATCTCGGTCTGCCGCTCGGCTGCGCCGAAATCGGCGCTGTGCTTTACGGCTACGCCTTGAAATATAACCCGGATAAACCGCGCTGGATCGGGCGCGATTTCTTCGTTCTCTCAGCCGGACACGGTTCGATGTTCCTTTACGCGTGGCTGCACATGAGCAGCTACGATTTGCCGATGTCGGAAATCAAACGTTTCCGGCAATTACACTCCAAAACGCCGGGGCATCCGGAATTTTTCGAAACACCGGGAGTTGAATGCACAACTGGGCTGCTCGGACAAGGCGTCGGTAACGCGGTTGGAATTGCCGTTGCGATGAAAATGGCCGTCGCGCGATTCAACACCAGCGAGCACCGCATTTTCGATCAGCACTGCATTTGTCTTGCGGGCGACGGGTGTTTGCAGGAAGGCGTTTCAGCGGAAGCAAGCGCATTCGCGGGCCATTTCGGTCTCGATAATTTGATCCTGATTTACGATTCAAATGCAGTCACGCTCGACGCACCGGCGACAGCGACGCAGAGCGAAGATACGGCGATGCGCTTCAAAGCCTACGGGTTCGACGTCCAGGAAATTAATGGACACGATATGCAGGCATTTCTGGATGCGTTGAATAACGCCAAAGAGAACAACGACGGAAGACCGAAGCTGATCGTCGCGCACACGTTGATCGGGAAGGGGATCCCGGAGGTTGCTGGAACTTATAAAGCTCACGGCGAGGCGGGCGCGAAGTTTGTCGATGCTGCGCGCAAGGGCCTCGGTCTGCCGGACGAACATTATTACGTCTCAAAAGAGACCTACGCCTATTTCGCGGAGCACAAAAAGAAATTGCTCGCTGAGTACGATCGCTGGGAAAAAACCTATGAGGTTTGGCAAAAGAAAAATCCCGAGCAGGCGAAGCAACTGAACGCCGCGATCGATCGAAAGGTAAATTTTGATCTCTTATCGAAGATTCCCGAGTTTCCAAAGGATTCGAAGTTCGCGACACGCAAAGCTGGAAGCGAAGCGCTTCAGCCGATTGCGCAGGCGATGCCCTTCTTGATCAGCGGCAGTGCTGATCTCCACGGCTCGACCTTGAATTACATCAAAGACGGAGGCGATTTCACCCGTAACACGCCCGCCGGCCGCAATATCCATTTTGGTATCCGCGAACACGGGATGTGCGCCATTATGAACGGGATCTCGTATCACGGAATTTTTCGCACCTCGGGTGCGACGTTCACGGTGTTTACCGATTACTGTCGTGCCTCGGTCCGCCTCGCCGCGTTGTCGAAGCTTCCGAACGTTTACATTTTCACTCACGATTCGGTTGGCGTCGGTGAGGATGGCCCGACTCATCAACCGGTTGAAACCATCAGCAGCATTCGCGTCATGCCGCAGATCGACGTGATCCGACCGGCTGATCCGGAAGAGACTGTGGGTGCGTTCGCGGCTGCGATGGAGTACATCGATGGCCCAACCTTGCTGGCACTCACGCGCCAGGTCGTTCCAATTTTGAACGATGTCGATGTTCAGCTGCGCCGCGAAGGCGTAGCGCGCGGCGGTTATATCGCAAAACGAGAAACCGCCAAACTTGATATCATCATCATGTCTTGTGGGAGCGAGTTGCAGCACGCGCTCGCTGCGGCCAAGGAACTGGGCGATAGCACACGCGTAGTTTCGATGCCCTGCTTCGAGCGGTTCAAACGTCAGTCGGCGAAGTATCGCGAAGAAGTTTTGCCGAATTCGTGTCGCAAACGCGTCGCGATTGAAGCGGGTGTGCCCGACACTTGGTACGAATTTGTTGGCCTCGACGGAAAAGTGATTGGTTTACACCACTTCGGCTTAAGCGCGCCCGGCACTGAAGTGATGAAGGAATTCGGAATCGACGCCAAACACGTTGTCGAAGCCGCGAAATCGCTCTAGAACGCTTCTTCGGGTTCGGAAACGTTGCGCGCGCGATCTTCGAAGCGCGTGAATTCTTTCAGGAACGTAAGCGGGATCTCGCCGACTGGTCCGTTGCGTTGCTTGGCGATGATTAATTCTGCTTCTCCCGATTTTTCCTGACGCGCTTCCTCATCCTCTTCGTACAACTCCGGACGAACGAGCAAGCCGACCAGGTCTGCATCCTGTTCAATTGATCCCGACTCACGTAGATCACTCAAACGCGGTTTGCCACCGGAACGTTGTTCGGGTTGGCGGTTCAACTGCGCCACAACAATGACAGGAATTTTCAGTTCTTTGGCCAAGCCCTTGAGTCCTGCGGAAATTTCCGAGATTTCGAGCTGGCGATTGTCTTGTGCGCGGCGGGATGTCGACCTTAATAACTGTAGGTAATCGACGATGATCAGCTGGACGTCCTGTTGCGCCTTCAGGCGACGCGCTTTGGCCCGCAGTTCCAGAATCGTGAGGCTCGCACTGTCGTCGATGAAAATTTTTGCCTCGGCGAGTTTCGAAGCCGCCGCGGTCAGGCTCGGAAAGTCGCGTTCCCCAAGAAACCCATCGCGGACTTTCTGCAAATTTACCCGCGCGCGCGAGCAAAGCAGACGCTGGACAAGCTGCTGGCTGCTCATTTCCAAACTGAAAACCCCGACCGAAAGCTTTTCGGTGATCGCGACATGTTCGGCAATGTTCATAACGAGCGCGGTTTTCCCCATACTTGGGCGCGCTGCAATCACGATCATCTCTGACGGATGCATTCCGCTCGTCATCCGATCGAACTCGACAAAGCCAGTTGAGATTCCGGTGATGCCGCCTTTGCGCTCGTAAAGTTTCTCGATCGATTCGATCGCTTCCATGACCTGGTCTTTCATCGAAAGCATCTGGCCTTTGAAGCGGTCTTCGCCGACGGCGAAAATTCTCTGCTCCACTTCGTCGAGGAGATTGCCGACTTCGTCTTGTTCTTCGTAAGCGCGGCGGACGCTTTCGGTACCGGCCGCAATGATCGAACGCAAAATGTATTTATCTCGAACGATATCGATGTAATAGCCGACGTTTGCGGCCGTCGGGACGAACGTGAACAGGTTCGTAACTGCCGCTGCGCCGCCGACGCTTTCGAGCAGATTTCGATCGCGCAGCACTTGGGTAAAGGTGATTAAGTCAATCGCGGCGCCGGCATTCCAAAGATCGACAAGAACGTTGAAGATCGTTTGATGCGCCGGAACGTAAAAATAATCGGCGGTGATTTTCTCGACTACTTCCGCGATTGCGTCGCGCGGCGAGATCAGCATCGAACCGAGCACACCTTGCTCAGCTTCAACGCTGTGTGGCGGCGTTCGGTGAATATCCTGCGCAGAACCTGTCGGCGAACTGGGAAAAACTTTTCCGTCGCTCCGCGCTGCCGAACCTCGGCCAGCGCCGTTACCCGCTGATTTACGAGGCTTCTCACCCGTCCACGGGGACGATGGTTGAGTCGCCATTATTCTTCTTCTTTTTTCTCCTCTTTGTGTCCGCGGAAAAATGAGCGGCGCTTTTTCTCCGGATGCTCGCCCACCGGCTCTGCCTCTGTTTTTCGCGCCTCTGCCGATTTCACATCAAACTTAAATTGAGCGGTCACGTCGTGATGCAACTTGATCGCGACTTCGTGTTCGCCGGTCTCTTTAATCGGACGCTCAAGCACGAGTTTGTGACGATCAATCTCCACGCCGAGTTCATTCTTCATCCGGGTGACGATGTCCTGAGCAGTGATCGAACCGAAAGCCTTACCTGATTCACCAGTCGCGAGCGTGAAGGTGAGATGGGCTTTGCCAATCTTGCGCGCCAGTTCTTCGGCTTCATTTAATTCGCGGGCTTCGCGTTCGGCGCGTTTCTTTTTCAAATTATCGAGCTGGCGCAGCGCCGCCGGCGTCACTTCATAAGCCTTGCCGCGCGGAAGCAGATAATTCCGGGCATAGCCGCGGCGCACCTTCACTACGTCGGCTTCGGCGCCGAGTCCCGGCACATTGTCAGTTAGAATAACTTCAGTCGTTGGCATGATAAGAGTTTCCGCGCGCGAAGTCGTATCAAAGCAGCGCACGCATTCGCTGTCAACGCGCGAACAAAATTAAATTGAGATTTCCGCCTCGACTCAGATCATGCCGAGCTTCATTCGCCCGGCTTCGCTGATCATGTTCTGGTTCCACGGCGGGTCCCAGACGAGCTGGACGTCGGCCTCATCGACGCCATCGATCGACAAAATTTTACCTTGCGCGTCATGCGCAATCGCCGGTCCCATTCCGCAACCGGGCGCCGTTAGCGTCATTTTCACTTCCACTCGCGTTCCGCCGTCGTCTTTTTTGATCAGCCGACAATCGTAAACCAAACCGAGATCTACAATGTTCACCGGAATTTCTGGGTCGTAACATTGCTTCAATTGGTTCCAAACATCGTCTTCTGAAACTGCGCCATTCGTTTTGACCGCGGCTTTTTGTTTCGCTTCTGTTATCGGTTTCTCGAGGCCGAGCGCGTCCAAATCCTTTTCCACGACCTGCGACAAGCCGTAAGAAGTGGCGATGGTGTAACTTCCGCCGAGCGCCTGCGTGATAACACCCTTTGTCCCAATAGGGATCGTGTACTTCTGACCGACCGGGATAAGAATTACCTCCAGATCGCGATTCAAAGTGAATTCCTTGTCCTTATACATTGGACTTGGAACCTAAACCTCAGCGTTGCAATCGCAAGCTGTAGGGATCCCGCTCCGTCGCGTTCGATAATTTAGGGGCGACACAGAGGTCGTCGCTCCGTCAGAGCTTCTTTGGATCTTCCAAAAGCTCGATCACGTGTTTGAGCAAACGCGCCGCGCCGCCGCCGTCGATGCTGCGATGATCGAAGCTCAAGGTGATTTGCGCTTCGGTTTTCGGAACGAATTCCTTTCTCGTTTCATCCCAGACCGGTGTTTTCCTTCCGGCGCCCAAACCGAGCAGCACCGTTTGATCGGGCAGGGGAATGGGCGTGCCCCATTCAATTCCAAACGTTCCGAAATTCGAAACTGTAGCGATCGCACCGGCCTGCATGTCCGGCGAAATCCGCCGCTTCCGCGCGAGATCGATGAGCTCTCGATATTTCATCACCAAGTCGGCGAGGGAAACTTTGTCCGCGCCTCGGATCACTGGAACGATAATTCCGTCTTCGGCTTCGACCGCAACGCCGATATCAATCGAATTCGATTGCACGACGCGGTTTCCTATCAATTTCGCGGCCGCGGTTGGATTTTCGGCGAGCGCGAGCGCAAGCGCGCGTGTCGCGTAAAGTCCCGGTCCGGGTTTTGGATCGCGTGACTGTCGATCTTGCAAAACGGGATCGAGGCTCACGGATGAACCAACAGTCGACAGCGGGCGTGTCCAGCTTCGCCGCATCGCGTCGGCGACTCCGGCTCGAATCGCGGAAGCTTCTTTTGCCGATTGGTTCTCGATCTTGTGCAGAAAATTTTCAAGATCTTTGATTGTGATGCGATTGCCGGCGCCCGTGCCGGCAATCCCGGCGAGATCGGCAGCAGTTAATTGCAACTCGGCCATTCGCGCGCGAACTCGCGGCGAAACGAAGCTCACGCCTTTCAATATTGCCGGGACGGGCAATCCGCCGCCGCGCGAACCGTCACCATCTCGCGCTGCGATCTCTTGTTGACGCGTCGGCCTTACTTCCTGCTCTGCGCGCGCGGGAATCTCCTCGGCCACTTCTCCTTGCGGCGACGCCCGCGATAATTTCGCAAAACGGGCCGCATCCGCTTCGCTCGCTTCAACGTAACCGAGCACCGAACCGATCGGATACGTTTCCTTCAGTTGCGCTGTGATCTTGTCGATTTTGCCTTTGCAAGGCGTGGTCACACCCATCACCGCTTTGTTCGTTTCGACGTCGATGATTTCCTGATCGGCAACGACTTCATCGCCACCCTTCACTTTGATATCGACAATCGTCGCTTCGGCGATCGATTCGCCGAGCTGCGGCATAAGGATTGGAACTTGCGGCATAAGTTTATTCCTTTAGAAGCGAGCGCGCTCTCTCGGCAATCAGTTTCACGCCCGGGCGATGCGTGCTCCAAAGGTTTGGATGATACGGGATCGGCGTGTCCTTCGCATTGATCCGCACCGGTGCGGCGTCGAGCAAGTGAAATCCTTCGCTGGTCACCCGCGCGATCACTTCTGCGGTTGCGCCACCCCACGGGAAAGACTCACCGAGCGCGAGCAATCGCCCCGTCCGCGCAACTGACGCCAGCACCGTGTCGGTGTCGAGCGGCTTGACCGTGCGGAGATCGACAACTTCGATTTCGAAGTTTTCGCGCGCCAATTCTTCCGCGACAACGAGTGATTCCTGGACCATTGCGCTGTAAGTCACGATCGTCAGATCGCGTCCCTCGCGTGCGATTCGTGCGCGTCCGATCGGAAATCCTTTGTCCGGAAGCTTATCTGCCTTGAGATGGTAATAGAGATATTTGTGCTCGCAGTAAATGACCGGATCATCGATGGCGACCGCAGCGATCAACATCGTGTAGGCGTCTTCCACTGTCGCCGGCGTCATCACGATCAGCCCAGGATAATGCGCGTAGATCGATTCCATCGATTGGCTGTGAAACGGACCGCTGCCTTTGGTGCCGCCGGACGGAAGCCGAACGGTGATCGGCACAGGAATGTTCGTTCGCCAGTAGTGCGTCGCCGCCTGATTGAGAATCTGATTCAGCGCGATGCTCGAAAAGTCAGCGAACTGCATTTCGACGATTGGTCGCATTCCTTGAAGCGCTGCGCCGACTGCGGTGCCGACCATCGCGTCTTCGCTGATCGGCGTATTGAGCACGCGGTTCGGGAATTCTTTCGCGAGACCTTTGGTTGCTTTGAACGCGCCACCGAAGACGCCGCCGACGTCCTGGCCGTAAATAAAAACGCGCTCGTCTTCGCGCAACAGTTTCGCCTGCGCTTCGCGGATGGCCTCGAGATAGGTGATGCTCATTTGGGTTGATCAACCAGCTCGCGCGCCGAAATCGCGCACCAATCCTCTTTCGCGCCGTCAGGTGCCGCTTCCTGTTGCGCGGTGGCGATCGCTTCTTCGACCTGCTTTCGCGCCTCGTCCTTCCACGATTGCAGCGTCGCGCAGTCGACCAATCCAAGGTCGATAATTCTCTTTTCGGCGATCTTTAGGCAATCCTGTGCGAACGGTTGGCGCTTAACTTCGTCGGTAACGTAACTCGCGTCGTCGTGTTCGCCATGACCGGAAAGCCGCAGCACCGACGCAACAACAAGTTGCGGCGGTCTGCCGGCGCGCGCGCGTTGCACCGCATTGCCGATCACGTCCAGACATGTGTTCAAATCGGTGCCGTCGATGCTGTAACCTTCGAAACCGTACCCTTTCGCGCGATCGACCAGATCGGCGCAGGCGAACTCGCGATCGTTCGGCGTCGAAT
>Ga0182037_10000001_pt1 | contig 117697 bp, 109 predicted proteins | sample sta12Cox44000082_FD_125974 | JGI IMG/M metagenome (GOLD analysis project Ga0182037, IMG submission 125974) | Lab enrichment of tropical soil microbial communities from Luquillo Experimental Forest, Puerto Rico - statoxic.12C.oxic.44.000.082 | ecosystem: Environmental > Terrestrial > Soil >... | reverse complement strand
TATTGCGGTCGTCGTCGACGAGAGCGATTGTCGGCATGGCGGCCTTCTAACATGAGTCGGCCGCAGCATTATCAGCCCGGCCCCATAAGCCTTTGAATCCCCATGTGGGGGCGGAAGTGTGACCAGACAAGGCAAAATCGGGGCAATTACGGTGGACGGTTCAAATCCGCAGGGCTTAAAAGCCCTTAAACGGGAACAATGGAACCTTGCCGATGAAACCGCCCAATAACGCGCCGAATACAGCCCCCAACGGGACCCCGACGAACGAATCTGAGGGAACCAAAGGAACAAATCGGTCTGGTTCCGCCCCGCCGCAGCCCGGTGTCATGCCACATCGGCTGCCGGAAACCGCGCCGACGCCGGATTTTGATGCGACATCGGTGGCGAAAAAGTTGTTGCGCTCGGTCCGTGCCGGCGCGCTCGCGACCATCGACCGCAATACCGGACATCCGTTCGCCTCGCTCGTGAATGTCGCGACCGACAGTGACGGTTCGCCCCTCATTCTGATATCCCGCCTCTCTAGCCATACCGCCAATCTGGAAGCGGACAGCCGGGCATCGGTGCTCCTTGCCGCGGCCGGCAAGGGCGATCCGCTCGCGCATCCGCGCCTGACGGTGCTCGGCCGGTTCGCAAAGATTTCTTGTGACGACGCCGAGGAAGCGCGGATGCGTCGGCGATTCCTTGCGCGCCATCCAAAGGCGGAGCTTTATGCCGGCTTCGCTGACTTTGCGCTCTGGCGATTGGCAACGGAATCGGCGCACCTTAATGCCGGCTTCGCCCGCGCCGCCGATCTCGCCGCCGCCGACGTCACAACCGAGATTGTCGATGCGCGCGAGCTCGTCGACGCCGAGGCAAGTGCGGTCACGCATATGAATGAGGATCACGCCGACGCCGTAAAGCTTTACGCGACGAAGCTGCTTGGCGCCGAACACGGTCCGTGGCGCGTGACAGGCCTCGATCCGGACGGACTCGACCTCGCTTGCGGCGATGCGATCATCCGTTTGCCTTTCCCGGAGCGCGTCACCACCGCCCGGCGATTGCGCGAAGTCTTGGCCGATTTGGCGAAACAAGCGCGCGCCGGCTGAGAATCCAACGAACATCATCGGCAATTTGCCACGCCCATTTATGAATCCGGGCTCGCTGCAGTGCAGCGTTGGAACGCGTCAGCGGTGAGCCGGTTAGGGCTGTGGAACCATCGGCCTTGGCAGAGGCGGGACGGCTGGATATAGGGTCGCTATTCCCGTCAAAGGCGCGGGTTATGCTCAATGGGGCGGCCGCTCGGGCTGCTCGGAGGGGCCAAGAAACGTCAAAGGAAACGTCTGCAGAAACGTCAGTAGAAACTTCAATAGGAACGCCAGTCAAAACGGTCGATCAACGGAACCGAATAGAGCCGGGAGGCGGTCGTAATAAGCGACCAAAGTGGAGGCTTCAAGGTGCAGGAAACGGGCGTGAGGAACGGCGTGCACGGCGCCGATAAATTCGGTTTCAAGAGCCTCGCCAGCGTTCATTGGAATCTGCCTGACACCATTTTGATCGAGCACGCGATCAGAAACGGCGAAGGCGCGCTGGTGCAGGGCGGCGCCTTCTGTGCCGAGACTGGCGTCCATACCGGGCGCAGCCCCAAGGACAAACACGTTGTCGTCGACGCGCTCACCGAGCACAGCGTGTGGTGGGACGGCAATCGCAAGCTCAGCCAGGCCAATTTTCAGCTGCTCTATGACGACATGATCGCGCATGCGCGCGGCAAGACATTATACGCGCAAGACCTGTATGGCGGCGCCAATCCGAACTACCGGATAAAAACGCGGGTGTTCACCGAACTCGCTTGGCATTCTTTGTTCATTCGTCAATTGCTTATCCGGCCGAATATTTTTGAACTCGCCGACTTCGTTCCCGAGCTTACCATCGTCGACGTGCCGAGCTTTAAAGCCGATCCCAAACGGCACGGCGTGCGCAGCGATACAGTTATCGCCATCGACTTCACCAAGAAAATCATTCTGATCGGCAACTCGTCCTATGCTGGCGAGATGAAAAAATCGGTGTTCACCACGCTCAACTTCTACCTGCCGGCGCAAGGCGTGATGCCGATGCATTGTTCGGCCAATGTCGGCAAATCGGGCGACGTGGCTTTGTTCTTCGGACTCTCGGGAACCGGCAAGACAACGCTCTCGGCCGATCCGAACCGCACATTGATCGGCGACGACGAGCACGGCTGGAGCGAAGAGGGGGTCTTTAACTTCGAGGGCGGCTGCTACGCCAAATGCATCAACTTGTCCGAGGAAGCCGAGCCGGAAATCTACGCCGCGACCAACCGCTTCGGCGCCGTTTTGGAAAATGTCATTTTTGATCCGGATACCCGTGTCTGCGATTTCGAGAGCGACAAGCGCACCGAAAATACCCGTTCCGCCTATCCGATCGAATTCATGCCGCTCGCCTCGCCGACCGGCTGCGCCGGACAGCCAAAGAACATCATCTTTTTGACCGCGGACGCTTTCGGCGTGATGCCGCCGATCGCCAAGCTGACGCCGGCGCAGGCGATGTATCACTTCCTCTCCGGCTATACCGCGAAAGTCGCCGGCACCGAGAAAGGCCTGGTCGGCGTCGAGCCGGAATTCTCGACCTGCTTTGCTGCGCCGTTTTTGCCGCGACCGCCGGCGGAATACGGCAACCTGTTGCGCGACATGATCAAAAAGCACAATGTCGATTGCTGGCTGGTCAATTCCGGCTGGACCGGCGGCATTTACGGCGTTGGCCGGCGCATGCCGATCAAGGCGACGCGAGCGCTCGTCACCGGCGCGCTCGACGGCTCACTGAAAAATGCGAGCTACCGCACTGATCCCTATTTCGGCTTCGCGGTGCCGACCTCTGTTCCGGGCGTCGAGCCGCATCTGCTCTATCCGATGAAGACCTGGAAGGATAAAGCCGGATTCGATACGACTGCGCGCAAGCTCGTCAGCATGTTCCAGAACAACTTCACCAAATACGAAAAGCATGTCGACGCCGAAGTGCGCGACGCCGCGCCCGAGGTGCGGCTGGCGGCGGAGTAACCCGCGCATGGCGGGTTGAGAGATTCTCATTTTCCTGTGAATGCGCATGCCTTCACGCCCGCGCCGGCTCTTCAATATCTCGCATCCTTCGATTCGATTGTGCAAAAAAGCCAAGCCTCGTCGCTGCAGCCCGCCTCGATGTTTTGCCATGTGAATTTCTACATCTTTTTCTGAAGGCGTGAGGCGTTAAGCTTCCTGCATTTCCCGCCCGGCGCGCCGCGCCCAGTTTTCCCAGGCGCGGTTGAGCGTGTAATCATTGAGCCGCGCCACGATCTGGTCGATTTCGCCTGGGCTTAGGAATTTGATATCGCCGAGCGCCATGGCCTGCATCTGCAGCTTGGCGCCGACTTCGAGATAGACCGAGACGAACACGGCGTGGCGGACCGAGCGGCCGACCACGGTGGCGCCGTGGCCGCGCATCAGCGTCGTCGGCCGCGCGGCTAGAACCCGCGCCAGATCGCGACCCATCGCCATGTCGCTCACCAAAAGGGTCGTGTCGCCGAACTTGTCGCGTGAGTCCCAGGTCGGCACTTCATGGCCGATATGCGCGCACATGTGCAAAAACGGTTTCAGCTTTTTTGCGGTGACGCCGAACGGAACGACGCTCGGCGAATGATTGTGCACGATGGCGTGCACGTCCGGCCGCGCCTCGTAAATCGCGCCGTGGATGAAGCGCTCCATGTACGGCGCCGGCGCGTTCTTATCGATCGCCTCGCCCTCGAGCGTATATTCGACGATGTCAGCGCGCTCGATGCGCTCCGGCGCTCGGGCGCGCGACAACAGGTAATGCTTAGGATTGTCGGGATGGCGCGCGCTGACATGGCCGAATGAATCGACGATGCCTTCATTGGCCAGAATGCGGTTGGCAGTAACCAATTCCTTGAGAACGAAATCAAGCCTACTCATGCGGGTCCTCCCTGGCGATACTTGTAGCGGCAGCACGCCGCGGGACTCAACGGCCGATCTGCGATATGGCATCACCAATGCAATTTCGGGGACCTTCAATGTCGCGGCGCTCGATCATCATCCTATCGTTCGGAGCGGCGCTGCCGCTGCTGGCGGCTGCGCCGGCGAGCGCGGCCGATTATCCCGACCGCCCGATTCGAGTGATCGTCTCGGTGCCCGCTGGCGGTGGCGTCGATACGATTACGCGCATTGTCACTGACAAAATGCGCGCAACGCTTGGCCAGCCCCTCATCGTTGAAAACAAATCAGGCGTAAGTGGCAGCCTCGCCGCTGAAACGGTGTTCAAGGCCGATCCCGACGGCTACACGTTGTTGGCGTCACAGCCGGCGCCGATCACGACCAACGCCTTTCTTTACAAGTCGCTCAATTACGTCCCGGCGGAGCTCATCCCGGTTGCGATCATGTCGCACGTGCCGAATGTCGTTCTCGTCCGCAAAGATTTCCCGGCGAAGACCGTGCCGGAGCTGATCGCCTACGCGAAAGCCAATCCCGGCAAGATCAACTATGCCTCGCAGGGCATCGGCACGACGTCGCACACGACTGCCGAACTCTTCCAATCTATCACCGGCACCAAACTCACGCACGTGCCTTATAAGGGGACCGCACCCGCCGTTAACGATCTGCTCGCCGGCAATGTCGATCTGATGTTCAACGAGCTTGCCACCTCGATCGAGCTGCACAAATCCGGACAAGCGCGCATTCTCGCGGTCACCGTGAAGGACCGCGTGCCGGCGCTGCCGGATATCCCCACTTTGGAAGAGGTCGGAGTCCACGGCTGTATCTCCGACACCTGGCACGCCATCACGGCGCCGCCGAAAACGCCCCCCGAGATCATCGCCAAGCTCAATGCTGCCGCCAACACCGCGATGCGCGATCCCGGCTTGCTGGAACGCTTTGCGGCGCTGAGCATCAGCCCCGGCGGCGGCACGCCGGCGCACGCAAGCGCCTTCGTCAAGGAAGAGACAGAACGCTGGGGCGAGGTCATCCGCAAAGCCGGGATCGAGCCGGAATGAAACGGATGTCGGAGATTGGAGGTCGGAGACGAGGCAATCTGATATTCTGATCTCCGACATCTGATCTCCGACATCCGACAAGCATGAAAGTCATCATCGCAGGCGGCGGCATTGGCGGCCTTACCACCGCGCTGATGCTGCATGCGCGCGGCATTGCCTGCGAGGTGTTTGAACAGTCCGAGCAGGTTCGCGAGCTTGGGGTCGGCATCAATACGCTGCCGCATGCCATCAAAGAGCTCGCCGCGCTCGGGCTGTTGCAACGGCTCGACGCTGTCGCTATCCGCACCTATGAGCTGTTCTACACCAATCGCTTCGGCCAAGAGATCTGGCGTGAACCACGCGGGCTCGACGCCGGCTACGACGTGCCGCAGTTTTCAATCCACCGCGGCCGGCTGCAAGGCGTCATCCATGACGCCGTGCGCGAGCGCATCGGCGAGGCGCATATTCATACTGGCCATCGGCTCGGCGCGTTCCGCCAGGATGAATCCGGCGTATTGGCCTATTTCTTCGACCGCACGGGCGCGCACCGCGCCACCGCCCGCGGCGACATCCTGATTGGCGCCGATGGCATCCATTCCAACGTCCGCGACGCGCTTTATCCGGATGAAGGCCCGGCCCGCTGGAACGGCGCGATGTTGTGGCGTGGCGCAGTCGAATGGCCGCGATTTTTGACCGGCCGCTCGATGATCGTCGCCGGCGGTATGGCCGCCAAACTGGTCATCTATCCGATCGCCGAGGGCGCACGCGACGATGTACGCCTCACCAATTGGGCCGTGGTCGCCAAGATCGGCGACGGCTCGACGCCGCCGCCGCGCAAGGAAGACTGGTCGCGGCCCGGCCGCATGGAAGAACTGGCACCGCACATCCGACGCTTCGAAATCCGCCACCTCGATGCGCAAGCGCTGATCGCGGCAACGCGGGAATTTTGGGAATATCCGATGTGCGACCGCGATCCGCTGCCGCGCTGGTCGTTTGGCCGTGTCACGCTGCTCGGCGATGCCGCGCATCCGATGTATCCGGTCGGCTCGAACGGCGCCTCGCAGGCCATCCTTGATGCCCGCGCGCTGACCGATCATCTGGTCGCCGCCGAACATCCGATGCAGGCGCTGTGGGCCTACGAGCGCGACCGCTTACCGCTGACGGCGCAAATCGTAAAAATGAACCGAACCGGTGGTCCGGAAGGTGTGATCGACGCGGTGGAAGAGCGCGCGCCGGACGGTTTTAACGACATTGACGCAGTACTGTCATACGAAGAGCGCAAGGCGATCGTGCGCGGCTATGCCGCGACCGCGGGTTTCGCCAAGGAACAGGTCAATACCGCGCCGGCGGCGGCCGCTAGCCGTAGTGGCGGTGGCTGACGCTGACAAAACGGAACAAAGGTTGCAGCTATTGTCTTGAATTCGCAGCGAGCCCAGTATGAGTGCGCGCGGACGCGCCGCCAACGATCTGCGGCTCGGTCTGAAACTGTCGCGGCCTAAACGAAATGATTTTAGGTTGATTTCGGTATTTCGCTTCTTTTCCGAAAACCGGTCTCCACTTTTCGGGATCATGCTTTAGAATTGAACGAGGAACTGCGTCCGGCCTCAAGCAGATGGGTTGGCCAATGAGTCAGCATTCCGATCAAGTGCTCAACGATATTGCAGCGCGTTATTTCTTGGTGCTCGGCGCGGCTGCCGCAGATTTATGGGGCGAGTTGCCGCAAGATTTACAGCAGCAGCTGTTCGAGCGCGCCGTCCTGCTCGGCCACCAAGGCGAACAAGACGAAAGCTTGCGCGAACAACTGGCAAAATTTCTCCACGACCATCACGAGCGGACTTTGGCGCGCTAATTTTGGCGTGCTGACTCCCGCCCAGCGCTGTGCCGCCCCAGGATCGATGATGCCGAGCAATCAAGATCAGCCCGAGCGGCCGCGCCAAGAACCGGAAATCATTCCGCCCGGCAACGACTGGCCCGACCGGGATTGGCCACCGAATGACCGGTACACCGAGAGCCGCAGCCGACATCGCATCTATATTGGCCACATCGGACCCCTTGGCTTCGCGCTATTTGTCCTGATCCTTGCTTTGTTTGGCGGCGCGTTGCTGGTGGCACTGATCGGCGCCGCGTTGATTTGGTTCCCAGTGCTCGTCGTACTCGCCATCATCGCCGCCATTTCAGGGCTAATCCGGCGGCTGTAACAGTCGTCAGCGCCCACCGGCCCAACAGGCTGGTAGGGACAAGTCATGGGACAAACCGAGCCAGCAAGTCGCTCCAGGCTCGGGACCGGACTAACAACTAGGCCAAGAACCGGAGCAAGAACCGGAGTTCGATTGGAGCGTTGAATTGGCGAAGTTAACGGCAAGGTGGCGCTATCTTAATTAAGTTTAATGCGCCGCTCATTCGCAAGCCGCTATAGTCCGGGCCCGGCGACTGCGCCGGCCGGGGAACCCCCCGGAATTCGGGCAAATCGCGGTTTAAGCGCTCAGGAAAGCGAGCTATAGCTACGGCCATGGGGATGCGGTTGACCGGGCAAGATTCCCGGCAGTTTTTTTTCATTGTTGCAGGGATTGCATTCGCGTCCTTGGCTGCGGCCATCATTTTCTGGCGGCATACCACATCGCAGGCGGCGCAGACCCCGGCGCGGCCCACCGTCCCCGTAGCAGTCGCCCAAGCGACCGTGCACGACGTGCCGATCTATTCGCACGCGCTGGGCACCGTTCAGGCGCTTAACACCGTCGCCATCCGCGCCCAGGTCAACGGCCAAATCGTCTCGATCGACTTCCGCCAAGGCCAGGAGGTGCATCAAGGCGATGTCCTTGCCAAAATTGATCCAGCGCCATTGAAGGCCGCGCTCGACCAGACCATAGCGAAGAAGAGTCAAGACGAAGCGCAATTGATCGACGCGCAGAAAGACCTGGCGCGATTCAAGTCCTTGGCGCTCAAGAGTTTCGAGACGCAGCAGAACGTCGACTTGCAGCAGGCCAAAGTCGACACCGCTAAAGCGAGCATCGACGCCGATCAGGCGGCCATCGAAGCGGCGCAGACGCAACTAAATTACGCGACCATTACCGCCCCGATCGACGGTGTGGTCGGCTTCCGTCAGATCGATATCGGCAACATCATCCACACCAACGACGTCAATCCGCTCACCGTGCTGACGCAAATCAAGCCGACCACGGTGATTTTCACCCTGCCGCAGAGCGATCTCGGACAAGTGCGCGAAGCAATGCTGCGCGGCGAAGTGAAGGTATTGGCGTTCGATCAAAACGACCAGAAACAACTCGCCGAAGGCAACCTCCTTCTGATCAATAATCAGATCGATCAGACCACCAGCACGATTCAGCTTAAAGCGGAATTTCCCAACGAAGACGAGTGGCTGTGGCCAGGCGAATTCGTGCGCGTGCGCATGCTCGTCGATACGCGCAAGGACGCGGTCACGATGCCGGCGATCGCGCTGCAGCGCGGCCCGGACGGCTATTACGTCTGGGTCGTCAAATCCGACGACACCGTCGAGCAGCGGCCTATCCAAGCGCTCATCCCCAACGACGAAATCGTGATTGCCACCACAGGGCTCAATGCCGGGGAAACAGTCGTGCTCGAAGGGCAGTCGCGATTGGATGTCGGCGTCCACGTTTCGGTTCGATCGCCAAAAGCACCCGCACCGCGACAGCCGGACAATTCCTGATGAATTTTTCAGAAATTTTCATCCGGCGGCCGATCGCCACGTCGCTATTGATGGCTGCGCTGGCACTGGTCGGCATCGTCGCCTTCCCGCAACTGCCGGTGGCGCCGTTACCGCAGGTCGATTTTCCGACCATCCAGGTCGTCGCCACGGTGCCGGGCGCCAGCCCCGAAACCATGGCGGCAACGGTCGCCACGCCATTAGAGCGGCAGTTCGGCCAGATTGCGGGCGTGTCACAAATGACGTCGGTGAGTTCGCTCGGCTCGACCGTGGTCACGCTGCAATTTGATCTCAATCGCAATATTGACGGCGCCGCGCAGGACGTGCAGGCCGCGATCACGGCCGCCGGGTCACAGCTACCGAAAAACCTGTCCACGCCGCCGACCTACCGCAAGGTCAATCCGGCGGATTCGCCAATTCTGATCGTATCGGCAAATTCGGAGACGCTCCCGCTCACCAAGGTAGACGATTTTGCTGAGAACGTTGTTGCTCAGCAGATTTCGCAGATTGCCGGCGTCGCCCAAGTCATCATCGGCGGCCAACAGCGCCCGGCCATCCGCGTGCAGGTCGACCCTGCCAAGCTGACCGCGCGGCGGCTCACGCTCGCGGACGTGCGCAATGCGCTCGCCAATGCGACGACCGACGCCGCCAAAGGCACGATGCTCGGCCCGCAACAAAGCTTCACGATCGCGGCAAATGATCAGCTGACCGAACCGGAGGACTACAACAAGGTCATTATCGACTATCGCAACGGCGCCCCGATTCGCGTCAGTGACATCGGACAAGCGATCTCAGGACCCCAGGATGTAACGCTTGGCGCACTGCATCGCGAGCAGACTGCGGTCACGCTTTTGGTGTTCAAGCAGCCGGGCGCCAATGTGATTGACACCGTCGACAACATAAAAACGACGCTGGCGCGGATGCATACCCTGATCCCGCCCGGCATTCATATCACCACCATCGTCGATCGTACCCAGACCATACGCGCCTCGGTCAAGGACGTCGAATTCACGCTGCTGCTGTCGTGCGTGCTGGTCGTGCTTGTCATTTTATTGTTCCTGCGCAGCATTCAGGCCACCCTGATACCGGGGGCCGCGGTGCCGCTGTCCTTGCTCGGCGCCACTGCGATCATCTATCTCGCCGGCTTCAGCCTCGACAATCTGTCGTTGATGGCGCTGACCATCTCGGTCGGTTTCGTCGTCGACGACGCCATCGTGGTCGTGGAGAACATCTTCCGGCACCTTGAAGCGGGCACCACGCCGTTGCAATCGGCGATCAAAGGCGCGCGCGAGATCGGATTTACAGTTCTATCGATCAGCGTATCACTGATCGCGGTTTTCATTCCGCTGTTGCTGATGAGCGGGATTGTCGGCCGATTATTTCATGAGTTCGCGATCACGGTGACGGCTTCGATCATTGTTTCCGTCGTCGTCTCTCTGACGTTGACACCGATGCTGTGCTCCCGGTTTCTGGTCAGCGAACACGACCGCGAACATGGGCGGCTTTACAGGATCATTGAGCGCGGCTTCGATTTCATTCTCGACGGCTATCGTCGAAGCCTTGATCTGGTCCTGCGGCATCAGTTCACGACGCTGCTGGTGTTCATGGCAACGGTCGCCGTTACCGGCGTGATGTTCGTGACGATGCCGAAGGGCTTCTTCCCGGTTCAAGACATCGGTATGATTCTGGGCATCTCCGAAGCGGGACAGGATGTCTCGCCGGAAAAGATGCGGCAGATCCAGCGCCAGCTTTCCGATGTGATCGCGCAGGACCCAGACGTTGCCGACTTCAGCTCGTTCTTCGGCCCCAGCTACGGCAACACCCAGAATACTGGCAGGTTCATCATCGGATTGAAGCTGCGCGATGACCGCAATGCTTCGGCCTCGCAGATCATCGATCGATTGCGCCCCAAACTCGCCCAGATTCCCGGAGCGAGACTGTTCCTGCAGCCGGCGCAGGACATCACCGTCGGCGGCCGCATCGCTCGCGGCCAATTTCAATACGTATTGCAGGACCCCGATCTGCACGAGCTCGACTCCTGGGCGCCGCGCCTGACTGCGAAGCTCAAGACGTTGCCGGAATTGGCCGACGTCGCTACCGACGCCCAGAACAGCGCGCCGCTACTCACGATCGCGATTAATCGCGACGCCGCCGCGCGGTTCGGCATTCAGCCGCAGCAGATTGACGAAACGCTTAATGCGGCGTTCGGCCAGGATCAGGTGACGCAATATTTTACCAACAATTCCTATTACGTCGTGCTTGAAGTGCTGCCGGAATTGCAAGGCAAACTAAAGACACTCAACGACCTCTACATCAAAGCGCCGACCAACGGACAGCTGGTCCCGCTTTCTACCTTGGTGCAGGCCGATACCGCCCATATCGGGCCGCTTCTGGTCGCGCATTCGGGACAATTCCCGGCAGTGACATTGACGTTCAATCTGCCGCCGGGCGTAGCGCTTAGCCAAGCGGTCGACGCTATCAATCAAGCGTCCGCCGATATCGGAATGCCACAATCGCTGATTGGCAGCTTCCAGGGTAATGCGCAGGCGTTTCAAGCAGCGCTGTCGAATGAGCCGATCCTGATCGCAGCGGCACTGGTCGTCGTCTATGTCATTCTCGGCGTGCTCTATGAAAGCTATATCCACCCGCTGACGATCCTGTCGACGCTGCCGTCAGCCGGCGTTGGCGCGCTGTTGGCGTTGTGGGCCGGTGGTTTCGACCTGTCGGTGATCGGCATCATCGGCATCATCCTGCTGATCGGCATCGTGAAGAAAAACGGCATCATGCTGGTCGACTTCGCAATCAACCGCGAGCGCGCCGGCTTGTCGCCGCGCGAGGCGATCCGGCAGGCTTGTCTGCTTCGCTTCCGGCCGATTGTGATGACGACGATGACCGCGTTGTTGAGCGGCGTGGCGCTGATGTTCAGTCAAGGCGCCGGCTCCGAACTTCGGCAGCCGCTCGGCTACTCTATGGTCGGCGGGCTGGCGCTGAGCCAAATCTTAACGCTCTACACCACGCCGGTGATTTATCTTTATCTTGATCGGTTCCAGGATTGGCTGCGCGGCCACAAAGAGGAGCCGCAACAGCCGCAGGAAGAACTGCGGATCGCCGCCGAGTGAGCGTTGCCGCTGCACGCGGTTCCAAATTTTTTTCTAAAATTTTGTTCATGGAGGTTCCCGCGCAAACTGCGCGATTTGCGGAACGCGTTCCCGCCGCTTCGCGTTTCCTTCTGACGCGCAACAATAACAGGAGGAGAAGATGAGAAAGCTTGCGCTTGGAATCGGCACGGCGGCCCTTCTGACCGCGGCTGCCGCGGCGCCCGCCATGGCACAGGTTGGATTCTATGCTGGGCCATTCGGCGTAGGCGTCGGAGTCGGCGCGCCTGCCTACTATGACTGCGGCTACGGCTATCCGTGCGGCGGCGGCTACTACGACTTTTACGGCGGCCCAGGCGTCGTGGTCGGCGGTGACTTGGGCGGCTGGCACGGTTGGCACGGCGAATGGCGTGGCGGTCATGTCCACTTCCATCATCGCTAGCGTGTATCACCGCTGACGTGACGCGGTGATTAGGCGGAAAGGGCTCCTCCAATTGGCGGGGCTCTTTTCGTTGTGCGGGTCTATGAGGCGTCCTTTGCGCCCGCAGTGGGCAAAAGCGCACACCGGAATGTGAATTGAAACCTGGCGCGTTTGTTCGCCTTAGATGATGCATCGTCGATTGCGAAATGCCATGATCGTTGAACGTGAAGCATGCTTGGTCCGGGAATATCCAGCGCAGAAAAGCGATCTTGCTTCGGTAATAAGCTCGGGCCGCTCGCGGGCAATTTTTTAAGAGACTGCCCGTGGCGCGACCTGAGAAGCTCAGGAGGAGCAACGTTCAGGAGGAGCGCCTATGGGCAATTCGCATATTCTTGTCGGCGCGAATACCAATCCCGCGCAACCGGTCGTTCGCCGCATCTCGACATCCGATCTCCATTATGCGCTTGCGCGTGGCTACGACGATTTCACCGCGGTTCCCAGCCATGCCGTATTCCTCTGCATAATTTATCCGCTACTTGGAATTTTGTTGATCGGATTGACCTTGGGCAATTCGCTATCGCTGTTGCCATTGGCATTCCCGATTGCCGCCGGTTTTGCTTTGGTCGGGCCTCTTGCCGCGATTGGTCTTTATGAGCTGAGCCGGCGTCGCGAATCTGGACTCGACAGTTCGTCGAGCCACGCCTTGGACGTGCTCCATTCGCCATCGCTCGGCGCGATCATCGCGTTGGGCGTGTTGTTGATGGCGTTATTCTTGATCTGGCTGGTCGTTGCCGAGTCGCTCTATATCGCGATCTTCGGCTACTCGCCGCCGGATTCCATTGCCCATTTCGCCCAAGACGTGCTGAGCACGCCGCGGGGATGGACTCTCATCGTCGTCGGCACCGGTGTCGGCTTTTTGTTCGCGGCAGCGGTGCTCTCGATCAGCGCGATATCATTTCCGCTGCTGCTCGACCGCGATGTCGGCGCGGCGGTCGCGGTGCACACCTCGCTTCGCGTCGTGGCGGCGAATCCGCTGCCAACGGCGCTGTGGGGATTGATTGTCGCTGTGCTCTTGGTGATCGGTTCGATCCCGTTCTTCGTCGGGTTGACGGTGGTGATGCCGGTGCTCGGGCATGCGACCTGGCACCTTTACCGGCGCGCGGTCGAACCAGACCCCAATCCGCACCCAGACTATCAGCCGCGCGAGCGCCCGCGCCGCTCGGCCGCCGACTTCCCGGCAGCGCTGTTCCCGACGCGTAAGTAAGCGACTAAGTCGAGCGGCTCCGGTGCCGCAGGCCAACTAGCGGCGGGTTTGTCAGCGCGCGGCAAAAGCCTATCATGGACAGCTGCTATCATGGCGGCGCGGCGAAATTGCCGCGCCGGTTCCGTTGCATGCTCGACCTCGGTCTAAGCTTTCTTGGCAGCGTCGCACGCGACCCGAACGCGCTGGCCATCGTCGATGGCGAGGTGCGTTTGACCTACGCGCAATGGTACCGCCGCATCTCGGCGCTGGTCGCAGGACTCGGCTCGCTCGGGCTCAAGCGCGGCGATCATGTCGTAACCGCGCTGCAAAACCGCTGGGAAGCCGCCACCCTGCATTGGGCCTGCCAATTCGCAGGCGTGATCATCACGCCGGTCAATTGGCGCTCGACGGCAAGCGAGCTCGATTTCTTTCTCCAAGATGCCGAGGCCAAAGTGGTGGTTTATGAGGAAGCCTCCGCCACCGCCATTGCCGGATCGGAACTGGCGCAGCGACTGCCTCGCATCGCGGTCGATGCGGCCTCGCGCGGCACAATCTCTTTCGCCGCCCTAGCCGCGACTACCGCAGCCGACGCGCAGCCGCGCGTCGATGCCGAGGCCTGGTCGGTCATGCTTTACACCTCGGGCACGACGGCCCGGCCAAAGGGTGTTCCGCGCCGGCAGCGCGCTGAGCGCGCGGCCGCTTTGGCCCATGTCGCGCAAAATCTTTACGGCCACGCTGAACGTACCCTCGGCGTCATGCCGCTCTATCACACGATGGGAGTCCGCTCGCTGTTGTCCATGTCGCTCGTCGGCGGCGCTTTTATTTGTTTGCGCCGGTTCGAACCAACCGAAGCGTTACGGCTGATCGCGATCGAACGCGTGACTAATCTTTATTTGGTGCCAACGTTGTATCACGACCTCGTGCACAATCCACTATTTGCTCGCACCGATGTCAGTTCGGTGCGCAAGCTCGGTTTTGCCGGCGCGCCGATGACCGATGGTTTGCTCAAGACGCTGCAGGCGGCGTTCCGGCCGGATCTGTTTGTGAACCATTACGGCTCGTCGGAAATCTACACTTTCACCATCGACCAGAACGCGCCGGCAAAGCCAGGATCCGCCGGGCGCGCCGGCATCAACCAAACGGTGCGGGTGGTAAAACTCGGCGCCAAATCCGTGGACGAGCTTGCCGCGCCCGGCGAGGAGGGTGAAATCATCGTGCTTCTTGCCGGAGACGAGTCCTTCGACGGCTATTGGCGGCGGCCCGATGCCGATGCGAAAGCGCTGCGGCAAGGCTGGTATTTCACCGGCGATACCGGTTTCGTCGATAGGGACGGCGACATATTCGTGACTGGCCGCGTCGATGACATGATCATCACTGGCGGCGAGAACGTCTCGCCGGTAGAGATCGAGTCGTGCCTGTCGCTGCACGCGGCCGTGTCGGAGGTCGCAGTGGTCGGCCTGCCCGACGAGCGCTGGGGCAAGATCATTGCCGCTTTCGTCAAGCGCTGCGCGGCAATCGAAGCCGATGAACTAGACGCATTTTGCCGCGCCTCCGGCCTTGCCAACTTCAAACGGCCGCGCCGCTACATCTTCGTGACTGAAATCCCGAAATCGCCGGTAGGCAAATTGCTGCGCCGCAAGCTCGCCGCCGGCGACTATACGGCGGAGCCGGCTGCCCGGGAGCCGCCACGACAGCAAGGAACGGCGGCATGAACGATTCGCCCTCAGCCAAATTTTCCGACGCACGCTTGCAAAAGCTCGACGGCTTTCGCGTCGAGATCGACGGCGCGCGCGAACGCGCCGACATTGTGCTCGACCGGCCGCCGCTAAACGTCATCGAGATGGCGCAGCGCGATCAGCTACGCCTTGTGTTCGAGGCGCTCGACGAGGATGCGCGCGTGCGGATCATCGTGCTGCGGGCAGCCGGCGAGCATTTTTCCTCGGGCGGCAATATCGCGGGGTTTCTGCAAGCGTCGCCAGAACAGGTTTCAAAACTGGCGTGGAATATCGCCGCGCCGGCGCGCTGCGCCAAGCCGGTGATCGCAGCCAATCGCGGCTATTGTTTCGGCGTCGGTTTCGAGATTTCACTCGCCTGCGACTTCCGCATCGCTTCGGAAACCTGCCTCTACGCGCTGCCGGAGCAGCGGCTTGGCCAGATCCCAGGCTCAGGCGGCTCCGCGCGCCTGCAAAAGATCATCGGCATCACCCGCACCAAGGACATCGTGATGCGTTCGAAGCGCATCACGGCGAGGCAGGCTTACGACTGGGGCATCGCCACCGAATGCGTCCCCGACGGCAAGCTGGAAGCGGCGACGGATGCCTTGGTCGAGGAATTGCGGAGCTTCTCATCGCTGGCGCAGCGCACCGCGAAAGCGCTGCTCAACGCCACCGAAGACACCAATCTGGCAGCCGCGATCGAGCTGGAAGGGCATTGTTACAGTCGGTTACGGCAGTCCGACGATTTTCGCGAAGGTGTCGAAGCCTTCCACGCCAAGCGCAAGCCTAACTTCCGCGGGACATAGATCGAGGCATGATCGGCGTGCTATCCGAGCCCGGTACGTTGGCCAGCGGTCCCCGGACACTATGACGCTAACCTCACAACGCGCATTATTCGACATCCCAAAGCATATCTGCTTTCTCAATGCGGCCTCCTATAGCCCGCTACCTTTGGCAACGCTCAAGGTCGCGGAGCGGGCTGTGGCGCGCAAGGGACAGCCTTGGCTGATCGATAACGACTTCGCACAATTTCAGTATGAGCGCACACGCAAGGCGGCGGCGGCAATTATCAATGCGGACCCGCATGATATCGCGCTTATTTCGTCGGTGGGCTATGGAGTTGCCACTGCGGCCAAGATCGTTTCTGTGCCACGCGGGTCGCGGGTTTTAGTGCTGCACGACGACCATTCGTCGGTGGTGCTGGAATGGATCACGCGTGCGACTGACGGCGCTTTTACCGTCGAAACCGTGCAACCGCCGGACAATCATGATTGGACGAGCGCGGTTCTTGCGGCTGTGGCGCGGCCGGGAGCGGCACCGCTCGCAATCGTTTCGATATCATCGGTGCATTGGGCGGATGGTGTGGCACTCGATATGTCCCCTATTGCGCGCACGATTCGCGCGCATGGGGCGATACTTCTGATCGATGCAACGCAAAGCGCCGGCGTGATTGATCTCGATGTGCGGATCCTCGATCCCGACTTCGTGGTGTTCCCGAGCTATAAGTGGCTGATCGGTCCTTACGGACGCGCCTTTCTCTATATTGCCAAACGCCATCAAAGCGGGATTCCGCTTGAGCAGACCAGCTACGGCCGCAGGGCGGTGAACGCCGAACAGGACATCTACTTGACCGACATCAACTATATTGGTGACGCGCGGCGCTTCGATATGGGGGAGCGCGATCATTTCATATCGATGGAGATGGCTGCGATCGGCATGGAGATGATAGCGCAATGGGGCGGCACGGCGATTAGCGCGCGGCTTGCTGCGTTAACGACGCGGCTCGCCGAAGGCTTGGAGGAAACGGCTGTGTCTTTTCCGGAGATGCGTTTTCGGGCACCGCATATTTTGAGCATAAGTTTTCCTGGAGGCGTACCTGGCGGGTTCGTTGAGGCGCTCGCGGCCGAAGAAGTTTACGTGGCCCGGCGCATGGGCCGACTTCGCATCAGTCCGCACGTTTACAACGATGAGGCGGATATCGAACGGTTCATCGAAGTGTTTCATCGGTTCGTGCGGCAGCACTGGGTGCAGCCCATGGAATGCCGAGCCGTTCGAAGCTAAGATTGGTGCAACAATACCTGAAAACGCGCAAGGAACCTGAACATGAAACTCACGCCCGCGCAAATCAAACAGTTCGACGAATTAGGCTATTTGTTTTTCCCGAGCTGCTTCAATGAGGAGGAGATCGCGCTATTGCGCGACGATGCCGAGGCGATCCTCAAGCTCGATCGCCAGGAAATCTGGCGCGAAAAATCGGGCGCGCCGCGCACCGCATTCGCCGCCCACACCTTCAACGAGACGTTTCGCTTGCTGGCCTCGCATCCGCGGCTGATCGAACCGCTGCGCCAAGTGTTCGGCGAAGATGTGTACGTCCACCAATTCAAGATCAACGCTAAAGCGGCCTTCGAAGGCGACGTGTGGCAGTGGCACCAGGACTACGGCACCTGGGCGCGCGACGATGGCATGCCCGAGCCGAAGGCGATGAATATCGCGGTATTCCTCGACGAGGTGATGCCGATCAACGGCGCGCTGATGCTCATTCCGAAGAGTCATATACAAGGCGTCCTTGCTGCCGGCCATGACGAGCTGACAACGTCTTATCCGTTATGGACGCTGGACAAAGAAACGGTAACGCGGCTCGCCGCCGAAGGCGGCATCGTGGCGCCGACCGGGAAAGCAGGATCGGTGCTGATGTTCCACGGCAATCTTGTCCATGCCTCGCCGCCGAACATCACGCCCTATCCGCGCAAGATCGTCTATTTGACGCTGTGCGCGGTGTCGAACCACATCACCAAGTTCACCCGGCCGGAATGGATCGCGCATCGCGACTTCACTCCGCTCTTGCCCGTCGCTGACGATGCGCTGCTCGCTTATGCACGCGCCCATAAAGTGGCGGCGGAATAGCTTCGCTCATCAAACGCTGGTGCCCGTATGAACCTGCAATCGCTGCTCGCCGCGCGCATCCAAGCCGGCAAGCCGGTCCGCGTCGGATTGATCGGCGCGGGAAAGTTCGGCTCGATGTTTCTCGCCCAGGTGCCGTCGATCGAGGGCATCGAGGTGGCGCGCATTTGCGACCGCGACCTCGATCGCGCCAGGGCGGCGTGCCGCACTGTGGGCTGGGACGGGAGCCACATCGCACGCACGCAGTTTTCCGAGCGCGGCCGCGACGCCTGCATCGATGAACGCGTCGACGTGGTGGTGGAAGCCACCGGCGATCCGGCGGCGGGTATCGCGCATGCGCTCGCGGCGATCGAGGCGCGCAAGCCGATCGTGATGGTCAATGTCGAAGCCGACGCGCTCGCCGGACCCTGGCTCGCCGCCAAGGCGCGCGCCGCCGGTGCGATCTACTCGCTCGCCTACGGCGATCAGCCTGCCTTGATCGCCGAGATGGTCGATTGGGCGCGCTCCGCCGGTTTTATTGTGGCCGCCGCCGGTAAGGGCACCAAATATTTGCCGGCCTATCACACGGTCACGCCTGACGGGGTGTGGGGGCATTACGGGCTCACCGCCGAAGAGGCGCGCAAGGCCGGCATGAATTCGCAAATGTTCAATTCCTTCCTCGACGGTACCAAGTCAGCCATTGAAATGGCGGCGGTCGCCAATGCCTGCGACCTCGACGTGCCGCAGAATGGACTGCACTTCCCGCCATGTGGCGCCGACGCGCTCGCAACCGTGTTGCGGCCGGAGGCCGTCGGCGGGGTGCTCGAGCGCGACGGCATGGTCGAGGTGGTCTCATCGCTTGAGCGCGACGGCAGCCCGGTGGCGCGCGACCTGCGCTGGGGCGTGTATGTCGTGCTCAAGGCGACGAACGATTATGCGGCGGCGTGTTTCAAGCAATATGGACTGCCGACTGACGGCACCGGGCGTTACGCGGCGATGTACAAGCCGTACCACCTGATCGGGCTCGAATTGTCGATTTCGGTGCTCAATGCGGCGCTGCGCGGGGAGCCGACCGGGTCGTGCCGCGCCTGGCGTGGCGATGCGGTGGCGGTCGCCAAGCGCTCACTCAAGGCCGGCGAAATCCTCGACGGCGAAGGCGGCTATACCGTTTGCGCCAAGCTCATCCCAGCGGCGAAGAGCCTTGAGCGCGGCGCTTTGCCGATTGGGCTTGCGCACCATGTGAAGCTCACGCGCGATGTCGCCGCGGGTGAGATTTTGACCGTGGCGGACGTCGCGCTCGACGACAATCAACAAGCGGTGCGCATCCGCCGCGAGATGGAACGGCAGGCGCCTACGGCGCGTGCCGCAGTCGCTGCGGAATAGGCCAAATCATTCGGCTGCGAGCCGCGGCGGCGGGCGCATCGATTCCAGACCGTCGACGGCGGTTGCCGAAATTGTCGTCCGCACCATGTGGCGCGCTTCATGCGCGGGCCACGGCCGGCCGCGATGCATGGTGGCGCGATTGTCCCACATCATGACGTCGCCGGCGCGCCAGGCATGGACGTAAGTCGTGCCGGGCGCGGTCGCAGCGATGGTAAGTTCGTCGATCAGCTTTTCGCCCTCGATCGGGTCCATGCCTTCGACCGCATAGGCGTGCGAAGCGAGATAAAGCGCGCCGCGGCCATTGACCGGGTTTTTCCAGACCATGCGCCAACATTGCGGCGGCAGCGCCGCCAATTCCTCGGTGGTGGCGAGGCCGTCGGCGATCTTTTTGCGCGAATGGCCGTAATGGTGCCAAGCGAACGAACTTTCGAACTTTTCGCGCATCGCCGGGTCGAGCCGTTCGAAAGCAAGCCGCGTCGAGGCGAATTCAGTTTCGCCGCCGTTGTCCGGAATAATGCGCGCCGAAAGGATGGATGTGAGCGCCGGCACGCTCTTGAACGAACTGTCGGTGTGCCAAAGCTGATTGGCCTTGTTGCGCATCGCATAGCGATGATCCGCCGGCACGACCTTGCCGTCCGCGCCGATGGTAGTGAGAATAACGAAATGCGTTCCGGTGCCGAGCGAGCCGACTTTGGTAATTTCCGGCGGACCGAACCGGCGTGAGAAAGCAAGCTGGCTCTCATTGGTGACATCCTGGTTGCGGAACACCAGAACCGAATATTCCTCGAAGGCGGCGCGCACCTCTCGATAGGCCGCGTCATGTGCGGCGACGTCGGCGAGCGTCACGCCGCGCAATTCCGCACCGAACCCTGGACGCAAAGGAATGATGTCCATCGGCGCATCCTCCATTGTTGTGACTTGGTTGCTATGAATTTCCTCCAAAACGCTCCGGCTGGCAAGGAAGCTTTGACGCTTTCGAGAGCGAGCGCGCGTTGCGCCACGGTGCGCAGCGCATTAGGCTTGCGTCGGCGCCAACGCGGTTGTGAAACGGCGAAACGCGGGCTGCGTCGGGCGGGGAGCGTTCATGCTGGAAGACCTGCTGCAGCGGCGGCCGTACAACGCCGTCACTGATCTCGTCGATGCGCCGGTCGAGCGTGGGCTCGGCGGCAAAACCGCCTTCATCGACGCCGATCGGACGCTAACCTACGCTGCCCTGCAGGCGCGCACCTGCCAGTTCGCTTCCGCGCTTCTCGATATCGGGCTGCGGCCGGAGGAACGGCTTGCGCTTCTGCTCTACGACACGGTCGATTTTCCGGTGGCGTTCTGGGGCGGCGTGCGCGCCGGAATCGTGGCGCTGCCGCTCAACACGCTGCTGACTGCCGAGCAATACGCCTATATCCTCGGCGACAGCCGCGCTTCTGCGATCATCGCTTCGGCGTCCCTGGCCAAAACGCTGCAGCCAATCCTCGATCGGCTGCCGCGGCTGCGCAGCGTAATACTTGTCGGCGGTAGCGCCGATGACCGCGCCGCTTTTGCTGCTGCCGGCCGCGACGTGCACGATTTCACCGAGCTTATGTCGCGCGGCCGCGCCGACGTGTTCACGGCGCCGACGCTTTCCGACGAAGTCGCGTTCTGGCTCTACACATCCGGCTCGACCGGCGAGCCGAAGGGCGTCAAGCACGCTCACACCACGCCCCTTGCAGCGGCGCGACTGATGGGCCGGCATGTCATCGGCATTCGCGAGGACGACGTGGTGTTCTCCGCCGCCAAGCTGTTCTTCTCCTATGGCATGGGCAATGCCATGGCCTTTCCGCTCTCGGTCGGCGCCATCAGCGTTCTGCTGCCGCAACGGCCGACGCCCGAAGCGGTATTCGACGTGTTGCGGCGGCACCAGCCGACGATCTTTTATGGCGTGCCGACGCTCTACGCGTCGTTATTGGCACACAAGGACATGACGCGTGGCGCCGGTTCCGAACGGTTGCGGCTGTGCATCTCTGCCGGCGAGCCGCTACCGCACGCACTCGGCGAGCGCTGGCGGCAGGCAAGCGGCGTCGACGTGCTCGACGGCATTGGTTCGACGGAAATGTTCCAGACGTTTCTGTCGAATCGCGAAGGCGACGTCCGTTATGGCACAACCGGCAAGGCGGTGCCGGGCTACGATCTGAAAATCGTCGACGAACAGACGCGGGAAGTACCCGACGGCGAGATCGGCGAATTGATCGTGCGTGGCGCCACCGCCGGCGAAGGCTATTGGAACCAGCGTGGCAAAAGCCGGCGGACCTTTGCCGGCGAATGGACCTTCACCGGCGACAAATATTTCCGCGACGCCGACGGCTATTATCATTACTGCGGCCGTACCGACGACATGTTCAAGGTCAGCGGCATGTGGGTGTCGCCGTTCGAAGTGGAGGCGGCACTCGCCTCGCACGAGGCCGTGCTCGAAGCCGCGGTGATCGGCAAACAAGACGCTGACGGCCTGATCAAGCCGAAAGCTTTCATTGTGTTGCGCAACGGCTTCGCCGCTGACGAGCGATTGATCGAGACGCTGCGCGTGCACGTCAAGCAACGCGCCGGGCCGTGGAAATATCCGCGTTGGATCGACATCCGGCCTGACCTGCCGCGCACCGCGACGGGAAAAATTCAGCGCTTCAAGCTGCGAGAATTGGAGTCGTAGCCGGGCTTTCGCTCCGTTCAATTCGACTACAGTGTCGTTCGCTGAAACTCATCGCCGCGACGATGTGCGTGGACGCGCCGAAGGCGGAGCGTCATTGCGTCGACATGCTTGGTCCGGAACCATCGCGACCGTCACTTGATCGTCATACTTATTCATCGCGCCGGTCGCAGCATCGACGCCGAGCCCGACAAGACCCCCGAACACAACATTTCCGGCGGCCACCGCTTCAGTGTTTGAGGGAATTATTCCCGAACCGGGCAAATATGAGTCAAGCTATTTTTGTTCATTCAAACAGCCGTTGTACTAAGCGGCGCACTAAAACGCCGGCGACCCGGCGACGGTAATGCCCCGGCGTAAACGTCGTTTTCATCGCCATGATCTGATCGCGCACGAGCGCGTCGAGGCCGGCGAACACGCGCGCATCAAGCGCGCCGCCGCAGAGCTGCGCCGTGCCGGTAAGGCGTACCGGCCGCGGATTGGTGCCGGTAAAGGCGACGCGCAGATCAGTGAGCGTGTCGCCGTCGCGCCGCAAAGCCGCTGCCACTCCGGTCACCGGATATTCAATCGAGCGGCGGATGCGGATCTTGTCATAGGCCGAGCGCAGCGCCGGCGTATTTTTGGCGCGAACGCCGGTGACGATCTCGCCTGGTCTTAACGCCAGATAATATTTGCCGTCGCCGCGGCTCTCGGTAACCGGCTCGTCCTGCCGCGCATAACCGATATAGAGATTGGCGAGCGGGATCGTACGCCGGCCCTCCGGTCCGACGATATCGACCTCGGCATCCAAGATCAAAAGCGCCGGCGCGAGATCGCCGCTGAAGGTGGCAAAACAGACGCCGCGGCTTTTCGGCGCGACATGGCACACCGTGCCGGTGGTCTTGAGGCAATGATGGTTGGCGTCGCGCCACCATTCGCTCTGATTATAAAAGATGCAGCGGGTGTCGAGACAGAGATTGCCGCCGACGGTGCCCATATTGCGCTGCGTCGGCCCGGCGATATGCGCGGCCGCTTGCGCCAGCGCGGGATAGTGACGCACGACCATCGGATGCGCAGCAAGTTCGGCGAGCGTCGCCGCCGCGCCGATCGTGAGTTCGTGTGCGCTTGCCGTGATCCCGCGCAACTCGGCGATGCCATTGACGTCGATCAAGACCTTCGGTGCAACGATGCCGCGACGGATATTGACGATGAGGTCAGTGCCGCCGCCGAGCAGGTTCGATCGCGGATGCGCCGCACGCGCTGCGAGGAGCGCGTCAAGCGTCTTCGGCCGAACGAGCTCGAATTCGGGCAATGCATCCATTACGAAATTCCGCCGGAACGATCTCCGTCGCCGTTGAGCTTGCCATCGCGGACGCGTTTCTCGACCGCGGCGAAGACGCGGTCCGGCGTCACCGGCAGATCGTTAAAGCGCAATCCGGTGGCATCGGCGATGGCGTTGGTGAGAGCCGGTAAGAATGCAGCAAGCGAGCCCTCGCCGGCTTCCTTGGCGCCGAAGGGTCCATGCGGATCGATGCTTTCGATAATGCCGACTTCAATCGGCGGCGAATCCTGGATGGTCGGCACGCGGTAATCGAGCATGTTGGCGGTGAGCATCAGGCCGTCGTGATAAGCCGCCTCCTCGCTCATGGCCTGGCCCATGCCCATCCACACCGAGCCTTGCACCTGGCCTTCGACCGTGAGCCGGTTGAGCGCCTTGCCGCAATCGTGCGCCACCCAAACTTTGTCGACGGTGACGACGCCGGTCTCCTCGTCGACGGTGACTTCCACGACCTGCGCCGAATAGCTGTATCCCATAGTGCCGCCGATTGCGGCGCCACGATATTTCTTGCCGCCGTGCGATTCCGGGATGGTCGAATAATTACCGGTAACTGTGATGGTACCCGTGTCTTTTAAGGCTTCAGTGACGACTTCGTTGAAGGTCAGCCCTTTATCCTGCGCGCCAGCGCGGTAAAGTTCGCCCAGGCATTCGATCTCGCTCGGCTTGGCCTCGAGCTTGCGCGCCGCGGCGGCAATGAGAACTGCCTTGAGATTTTGCGCCGCTTCGATGGCGGCATTGCCGACCATGAAGGTGACGCGCGAGGAATAAGAGCCATTGTCCTTCGGCACCACCTCGCTGTCGCCGCTGATAATGCGGATTCGCGAAAGATCGAGTCCGAGCACCTCGGCGACGCTTTGCACCAGCACCGTCGACGAGCCTTGGCCGATTTCGGCTGCGCCAGTAAGCAGGACGATCGAACCGTCGAAATCGAGCTTGAGTTTGACGGTGGCGTGCGGCTCTCCGGTCCAGTTCACCGGCTTCGAGGCGCCGCTGATATAGTGCGAGCAGGCCATTCCCAGGCCCTTACCACGCGGCAGCTTGCCCTTGCGCGCCTTCCAGCCGCTTTCGCGCTCGACCCAATCGAGGCATTCCGGCAAGCCGTAGGAATTCACCATCAGATCGTTCGGCGTGAACGTCGGTGCACGAAGGAAATTGGCGCGGCGCACGGCAAAGGGATCCAGCCTAAGCGCGCGTGCCATGTCGTCAAGCAAGCTTTCAAAAGCGAAACGCACATCGACGGTGCCGTGGCCGCGGAAAGCGCCACACGGTGGCGTATTGGTGAGCACGCGCTTGCCAATATATTTGACGTTGTCGAGATCGTAGATCGCGTAGAGCATCGAGCCGGCATAGAGAATGGTGACGATGCCGTAACCGGAATGGGCGCCGCCGCGCTGAATGCATTCGCATTCGACGCCGGTGATGCGACCGTCTTTGCGCATGCCGATTTTGAGCCGGATATCGGTTTCGGGCCGGCCGCGATGGGTGATGAAAGTTTCCTCGCGATTGACCACGAGGCGCACGCAGCCGCCCGCTTTGCGCGCTAGTAGTGCGGCGATTAATTCGACGTTGAGTGCCTCGGTGCGGCAGCCGAAACCACCGCCGACGTGCGGCTTGATCACGCGAATCCGCGACATGTCCATTTCGAGAATCTGCGCCAGCATCAGGTGCACGTAATACGGCACCTGGGTCGACGCATGCACGGTCATGCGATCGCGCACCGCATCGTAATCGGCGATCGCAGCATGCATTTCCATCTGGTTCTGGCAGACTTCGGCGCAATTGTACGTGCCTTCGCGCACCAGGTCGGCGGCGGCAAAAGCTGCTTCGACGTTGCCGAGCTCGAACAGCACGTCGCGTTCGAGATTGTGCGGGCGGTGGTCGTGAATCGCGATGGCGCCCTGTACCAGCGCCTGTTGCGCGGTGTGGTAGGCGGGAAGCTCGCGCACTTTCAGCTTGATCCGGCGCAGGGCTTCCTTGGCGGTGGCGTCGTCGATCGCCGCGACCGCGGCGAGCGGCTCGCCGCGATAGCGTGCGCGCTCGCGCGCCAGCACATGTTCAGTGCGGGCGACCGGCAAAACGCCGAAGGTCTTGTCGCAATCGGCGCCGGTCACAATCGCTTTGACGCCCGGGAGTTTTGCCGCTTCGGCAACGTCGATCTCAAGAATTTCCGCGTGTGAATAGGGGCTGCGGAAAATTCGCCCGGCGAGCATTCCCGGGAGGATCAAGTCAGCGGTGTATTTGGCGCGTCCGGAAACCTTTTCCGGGCCATCGACCATCGGCACGTAAGAGCCGATGTTATGCGCCGGCGTGATCTCGTTCACGGCGTCGATCCCGCAGCGCAAAGGGCGGCCGCATGTTTCACCGCCTCGATAATTTTGACGTAACCGGTGCAGCGGCAAATGTTGCTGCCAAGCGCCTCGCGGATTTCAGTGTCGCTTGGATTGGCGTTGCGGCGAAGCAGTCCTGCTGACGCCATAATGTAGCCGGGTGTGCAATAGCCGCATTGCGACCCGAGCTTCTCGTGGAAGCCGCGCTGCACTGCGGACAGATGGCCGTCCTGTGCCAGCGACTCGATGGTATCGACGCGGCGGCCTTCCACGCTCGCCGCGAGCGTCAAACAGGACAATCGCGGCATGTCGTCGACTAGGACCGTGCAGGCGCCGCACTCGCCGCCATCGCAGCCAGTTTTCGTTCCGGTCAATCCGACGATTTCCCGCAAATAATCCAGGAGCAAAACGTTGTCGGCAACCGCGTCGGTGCGGACGCGGCCATTGAGCGTGAATTGAAGTATGCGCGTCATGCCGGGCTTGGTGTCAGGTTTTGGCCTCGGGCCTAAGTCTCGGGTTTTGGGCCCGCTCTGGAACTGCCGATTCCATAGCAATAACGCCGAAACCCTTCAAACGGCGCAGCCTCGGATTCGACGTTCCGCGCAGTCAAGCGTGAAAGCGGGCCGTGACTTCCGACGGGATTGGCTGCGACTTCATTTTCGACGGATCGGCGGGGTCGCGCGCCGCCCACACCCGCGTCTCGTGCCCTTCGACGGCCACCGTGTTCCCGACCACAAGGCGATGCGCGACGTCGAAGCTCGAACGGCGGAATTCGCTGACATGGGAACTGAGTTCGACAAGGTCGCCGAACCGCGCCGGCGCAAGAAAACGCGCGCCGGCGTCGACTAAAGGAAGCCCGACAATGCCGAAAGCGGCCGCAAGGTCGGACGGCTTCACGCCAAGCGCCGCCTCGAACAGCATCCAGGTGCCCCAGTCGAAGAATTCGAAAAAGCGGCTGTTAAAGACAATGCCGGCGGGATCGCAATGGCCCCACTCGATGGTAAAACGCCGCCGGCTTATTAATTTTGCCATCAGAGCATGATCCCGAAAAAGCCTGCCCCGGCCTCGATCCGGGTGGATACCGGTTTTCGGAAAAGATCATGCTCAACAATAAACTGAAGCGAAACGACGCCTCAACCCATCCGCCATTTCGTTTCAGAACATGATCGCCGCGCGAGGCTGGTCCGGTGAGCCGGCCCGAGAACGTGCGAGGGCGCAGCAAGAATCATGACGGGCGAGCTTGCGCTCGCCCGTCACGTTCCTTGCGCTGCTACCCGCAACAGGGAACCATGATCAAATCCGCCACTTGGTGCAACGCTGGTAGCTACAATCACACCCAGGCCAATTTGACCTTGGCGATCGTCACATTCGGCAGAACCAAACGCGACCGATCTGAGAGCGAGCATAGCTCATCGTTTGCGAGTCTCAAGTAAAAGCATGCATTCGCGAGCGTCGCTCGCGTTTGGGGATAATTGTGTGGATTGCCGCGTGGGTTGAAGCGAAAAACGTTTACCTGTTCGTATTTGCGATCTGGGCCGGCGAATTGACGGTCTTCCCCGGCCATTTGCATAAATCGGCGATGATGCATTTTTCGCACAATGGGCGACGGGCGAGACAGACGTAACGCCCGTGCAGGATGAGCCAGTGATGGGCGTGCAGCCGGTATTGCTCCGGCACCACCTTCATCAATTTCATCTCGACGTCGAGCGGCGTCTTGCCGGTGGCGAGGCCAGTGCGATTGCCAACGCGGAAGATATGCGTGTCGACAGCGATAGTGGGCTCGCCAAAGGCGACATTGAGCACGACATTTGCCGTCTTGCGGCCGACCCCCGGCAAGGCTTCCAGCGCCTCGCGGTCATGCGGAACTTGGCCGCCATGCTCGGCGACCAACTTTTTCGACAGCGCGATGACATTCTTAGCCTTGGTGCGATAGAGCCCGATCGTCCTGATCAGGTTGCGCAGGCGCGGCTCGCCGAGCTTGATCATTTTTTCCGGCGTGTCGGCGAGCTTGAACAAAGCCGGCGTCGCTTTATTGACACCGGCGTCGGTGGCCTGCGCCGAAAGCACCACCGCGACCAAGAGTGTGAACGAGTTGATGTGCTGCAATTCGCCACGCGGGACCGGATTGGCGGCAGCGAAGCGCCGAAACGCCTCGGCAACCTCGGCGGTTGTCCATTGCGGCAGTTCGCCATGACCGGCGCGGCGATCGCCTGCGATGCGCGCTTTGGGTCCTTTGACTCGGGCCGCCTTGCCCTTGCGGGCCGCGGTAAGCTGTTGCCGGACGGTTTTGCGCATCGACGGTCTAGCCAGGCTTAGCTTCTTCGGCATGGGGATTTTCGTATAATGGGCGCTATGAGTGGCGACAATAACAACAGCGAGCGCTCTGTCGTGGTCGACCCGAAAATTTTTTCGGCGATTATCACGCCGCATCGTTCGCTCGGGCCCAGGGGCTTTCTCATCGTCATGCTCTGCCTGGGAGGCTTAAGCTTTATCTCGGGAGTTGTCTTTGTCTCCCTCGGCGCCTGGCCGGTCTTTGGCTTTTTCGGGCTTGACGTGTTGCTCGTCTATTTCGCCTTCCGCGCCAATTACCGCACCGCGCGCGCCTATGAGGAAGTCACCGTCACCGCTTCAGAACTCACGGTGCGCAAAATCAATCATCGCGGCGGCGTCCGCCAATGGACGCTCAACCCGCTCTGGGTGCGGCTTGAGCGCATCGTGCACGAGGAATTCGGCGTCGAGCGGCTGTTCCTGGTTTCCCATGGGCGGCGGCTCACCATCGCGGGCTCTTTAAGCCCTGCCGAAAAAGCGAGCTTTGCACGGGCGCTCGCCAGCGCACTGGGCGAGGCGAAACGCGGCCCGACAAGAACGGCGATCGGCTGATTTGCCCCTACTTTGGCCGGGCGAACCGCGGCATTCGCGCCAATGCATCGGCTTTCTTTCGAGCCTCGCCTTGGCAGGCCTCGCCTGTAGAAATAAGCTCAGAAATCGGGTGGTTTGGCGCACAAAGGCGTACTAGATCGGGAGGAAATGATGGAGGCAGCCATGTTGTCGCCCGATCGCATTTTCGAGTCACCACCACTGTGCGAAGCCGCCGCCGACTACGAAGTGGTGCGGCGCGCCATCGGCCATATCCGCGGCCATTGGCGTGAACAGCCAGAAATCGAAGCCATCGCCGAAGCCGCCAGTGTCACCCCGACCGAACTCCACCACCTGTTCCGCCGCTGGGCTGGGCTGACCCCGAAGGCGTTCCTGCAAGCGTTGACGCTTGATGGCGCGCGGCAGCTGTTGCGCGATTCCGCAAGCGTGCTCGACGCCAGTTACGAAGTCGGCCTGTCCGGACCGGGCCGCCTACACGATTTGTTCGTGACCCACGAAGCGATGTCGCCCGGCGAATGGAAAACCGGTGGCGAAGGCCTCACAGTGCATTTCGGCTTTCACCCATCACCATTCGGCAAGGCGCTGGTCATGGCGACCGATCGCGGACTGGCCGGCCTCGCCTTCGCCGACAACGGCAAGGAGTCCGCGACGCTTGCCGACATGAAACGGCGCTGGCCGAAGGCGAATTATGTCGAAGACACCGCACGCACCGCACCGATCGCCCAGCGGGTTTTTAACTCCAAACAATGGCGGCAAGAACAACCGCTTCGGGTCGTGTTGATCGGAACCGATTGGGAAGTGCGGGTCTGGGAAGCGCTGTTGCAAATCCCGATGGGGCGGCTCACCACCTATTCGGGGCTCGCCGGCAAAGTGTCGACGCCTGCCGCCGCACGCGCAGTCGGTGCCGCGGTGGGAAAAAATCCGATCGCCTTTGTCGTGCCGTGCCATCGCGTGATCGGTAAGGCTGGCGAGCTCACTGGCTATCATTGGGGCCTTACCCGCAAGCGCGCCATGCTTGGCTGGGAGGCGGGGCAGGTCCTCGCGGCCGCCTGACGACGACACCGCCGATTGACGATGCGGCGACAATCCGCAATACCCGTCGCGCCTCGATTAGGGGCCGGATTGGAGGCGTTGTGTGATGCAGCGGCGGCGGCCGGTGATGCTGGTCATTTTGGACGGCTGGGGCTGGCGCGAGGAGGCGCGCGATAACGCCATTCGCCAGGCCAAGACACCAAACTTCGACCGGCTATGGCAGACCGGCCCGCACGGATTTCTGCACACCTCCGGCAGGGATGTTGGCCTGCCCGACGGCCAGATGGGCAATTCCGAAGTCGGCCATCTCAACATCGGCGCCGGTCGCGTGGTGGTGCAGGACCTGCCGCGAATCGACCAAGCAATTGCCAATGGCGAGATCGAGCGCGCGCCGGCGCTCCTTACGTTGATCGAGAAGCTCAAAGCGAGTAGCGGCACCTGTCATCTCGTTGGCTTGGTCTCGCCGGGCGGCGTCCATTCGCATCAGGATCATGCGCTTGAGTTGGTCAAAATCCTTGACCGCGCGGCGGTGCCGGTTTTGGTGCATGCAATCACTGACGGTCGCGACACGCCGCCGCAATCGGCGGCAGACGACATCAAGCGATTGATAGCGGCGCTGCCGCGATCTATTCGGATCGCAACCGTGTGCGGACGCTATTACGCGATGGATCGCGACAAACGCTGGGATCGCATCGAGAAAGCCTACAAGGCGATTGTGGAAGCGGATGCTCCCCACTTTCCCGACGCGGCAGCTGTTATCGCCGACGCTTACGCCAACAAAAAATTCGACGAATTCATCATCCCGGCCGTGGTCGGCGATTATCGCGGCATGAAAGACGGCGACGGTGTGCTGTGTTTCAATTTCCGCGCTGATCGCGTGCGCGAAATTCTCACCGCGATGCTCGACCCGGACTTTTCGGCTTTTTCACGAAAGCGCGTGATTCGGTTCGCTGCCGCGATCGGTATGGCGCAATATAGCGACGAGTTGGACAAGCTGATGGCGACGATTTTTCCGCCGCAAAGCCTTGCCAACGTGTTCGGCGAGGTGGTGGCGAATGCCGACCGCACCCAGCTGCGCATGGCGGAAACGGAAAAATACCCGCACGTCACCTACTTCCTCAACGGCGGCCGCGAGCAGCAATATACCGGCGAAGATCGCATCATGGTCCCCTCGCCCAAGGTCGCGACCTACGATTTGCAGCCGGAAATGTCGGCGCCAGAACTAACCGACAAGGCGGTCGCCGCGATCGCTTCCGGCAAATACGACCTGATTGTTCTCAACTACGCCAATCCCGACATGGTCGGTCATACCGGGAGCCTGCCAGCCGCAATCAAGGCGGTCGAAACCGTCGATGCCGGCCTCGGTCGCCTCGATGACGCGGTTACGAAGGCCGGCGGGGTGTTGCTGGTCACCGCCGATCACGGCAATTGCGAGCTGATGCGCGATCCGCAAACCGGCGGCCCGCACACCGCGCACACCACCAATCCCGTGCCGCTTCTGCTCTCCGGCGCCCGCAATCGTGCGCTGGTCGCGGAAGGGCGCCTTGCCGATATCGCGCCGACATTGTTGGAATTGATGGAACTGCCCAAGCCGCAGGAGATGACCGGGCGATCGCTGCTGCGCGCAGACGGCGGCTAAATGGCCCAAGGCCACGCCGCGCTAAAAGCGCAGCTAGAAGTCTTTCAGTCCCAGGACATCAGCCATCGTATAAAATCCCGGCTTTTTGCCGCGCGCCCACAACGCGGCGTGCAGCGCGCCGCGGGCGAAAATCATGCGGTCCTCGGCGCGATGCGTCAGCTCGACCCGCTCCGCCGGGCCGGCGAAAATCACCGAATGCTCGCCGACTACAGTGCCGCCACGCAGTGAGGCAAAGCCGATATCGCCGGCGCGGCGTGCGCCGGTTATGCCGTCGCGACCGCGCACCGCATGCTGTTTTAGATCAATGCCGCGGCCTTCGGCAGCGGCGCGGCCGAGCATCAGCGCCGTGCCGGATGGCGCATCGATTTTCTTGTTGTGATGCATTTCGACAATTTCGATGTCGTAGTCGTCGTTGAGTGTCTTGGCGACGCGCTTGACCAGCGCGGCGATAAGATTGACGCCGAGACTCATATTGCCGGATTTCACGATCGTCGCGCGCTTGGCCGCCTTAGCGATCAGGGCGTCTTCTTCGGCGGAATGGCCTGTCGTGCCGATGATATGAATGAGGCCGGCATTCGCCGCGAGTTCGGCAAAGACCAGCGTCGCCGCCGGAATCGTGAACTCGATCAGGACATCGGCCGATCGCAGCAACGGCGCGGCATCGCCGGCGACGACGACGCCATTGCGGCCAAGCCCCGCTAATTCCCCGGCATCGCGGCCGATCACCGCCGAATCCGGCGCGTCAACCGCGCCAGCAAGCGTCGCGCCCTTGGTCGCCGCAACGGCATGAATAAGGGTGCGGCCCATGCGTCCGCCGGCGCCGGCGATCACCACCCGCAGATCGGAATTTGCGGCGGACATTTGCGCTGCTCCAGTTCAAGCCGATATAGCGGGGCGTCAAAGCGCCAGCAACTCGACGCGTCCGCAATTGCGCCGGCAAAGTTAAAACCGCGCGCCGTCGTAGCCCTCGATCACGACGACATCGGCCTCGGCTTTGCCTTCGCGCAGCTTCTTTGCCGCGAGATATTCGGGCGAACGGTAGCAAGCGAGCGCGACCTCGTAGTTTGGAAATTCGAGCACCACGATGCGGCTGCGCGCCCTGCCCTCCATGACCTCGTAGCGTCCGGCGCGCACCAGATAGCGCGCGCCGAATTGACCGAACGGCGCCTGATTGGCTGACAAATACAGCTTATAAGCTTCCGCGTCTTTCACCTCGACCTGGACGATCCAGTAGCCTTTCTTGCTGGCGGCTGGCGGCGGCGAACGCGACGGCGGCTGTGGGCCGTCATAGCCCTCGACGATGACGAAATCGCAGACCGAATGCTCAAGCCGCAGCGGCTTGGCGCGCTGATATTCGTCCGAGCGATAACAGGCGAGTGCCGTGGCAAAATCGGGAAACTCGCGCAGCACGCAACGGCCGCGGGCGCAGCCTTCGACGACTTCCATTTTGCCGCCGCGAATGAGCGCGACGCCGTGGTATTTCTCGTGCGCGGGCGGCGTTGCGGCCATATAGGCCTTGTAGCCTTCCGGATTGCTGATATCGATTTGCGGAATCCAATAGCCCTTGGGCATATTCGTTACTCCCCGGCCTCATACGCTCATTTTTTTTGTCGCTGCTTCGGCGATCTCAGTGACGATCGCTTCCGCGACGGCCTTCGGATCCGGCGCCGCGATGATCGGCCGGCCGACCACCAGATAATCGGCGCCGGCGGCGATCGCTGCCGCCGGCGTCGCGACACGCTTTTGATCGCCAACGTCCGCGCCCGCCGGCCGTATGCCCGGCGTGACCAACGTCAGCCGATCGCCGACGATACGGCGCAGATCGCCGACTTCTTCGGGCGAACAGACCAAGCCATCGACGCCGATGGCGCGGGCCTGCGCCGCGCGCCGTGCGGCAAGGGCGGCGACCGTCGTGGCATAGCCAGCCTCCGCTAGATTGGCATCATTAAGCGAAGTAAGTACCGTCACGGCGAGAAGCTGCAGATTATTTTCCCGCGCTTGGACGGCGGCCTGCATGACCTGCGGATAAGCGTGGACGGTGAGGAAACTCGCGCCAAGCCGGGCAACGCTTTTCACGCCTGCCGCGACCGTACTGCCGATGTCATGCAGCTTGAGATCCACAAAAACGCGCTTGCCGGACTGGACAAGCTCTCGAGCATAATCGAGGCCGCCAGCGAAGGCCAGCTGATAGCCGATCTTGTAGAACGTTACCGCCTCGCCTAGCCGCGCGACCATGGCCCGCGCGGCATCGATCGATGACACATCCAACGCGACAATCAGGCGCTCGCGCGGTTCGTTCACCACTTCCTCCGCAAATTCACTCCCTCAGCTCATCATACTGGCCAATTCGACCAGCCGGCGCACAGACGCCCGCAGCGCCGCGGCCAATACTTCATCTTTGAGATTATCGTTTTCATCGAAGGCGAGCTCGGCGCGCGGCACGCTGACTTGCTCCGGGATGACCAGCGCCCCGCAACCGAGTTCGAGGATTTGCCGCAATGCTATCAGCGAGCGAACGCCACCACCGCTCCCGCTCGTGGCGGAGCCGAGCGCGAACACGCGGCCCTTGAACGCCGCATAGGTCGGCTCGCCGCGCTCGCGCACGCGCGATACCCAATCAATCGCGTTTTTCAGAAGTGGAGTGATCGAGGCGCTATATTCCGGGCTGGTAATAAAAACGCCACGGTGCGCCATCAACGCCTGCTTGAGCTTGACGGCCGCCGCTGGCGGTCCTGATCCGGCCGCACGATCGGCGTCGAATAGCGGCAACGCATAATCTTCAAGCGAAATGCGCGTGACCTCGGCGTCGAGCAGCGCCAATTCCTTGGTGGCGATTGCCGCCAGTCGCCCATTATGCGAGCCGGTGCGCAACGAGCCGGGGATAACCAGGATTTTCGGGACAGCCATTGAAAGCGGAGGTCAGGGAGCGAACATCGGATGTCAGATACCAGATGTCAGGACAGCGAGGCGACGTCTGACCTCGGTCATCCGTCATCCGACCTCTGTCCTCCGGTAAATCCACACCCGCGCCGGCGGAATATTCATCCAGATGCGCTCGGAAGCTTCCACGGAAAAGCCGCCGAGCCGTTTGGGCAGCGGCGCGGCGACCGAATAGGTAAATTGCACGAACGGCGCGCCCGGCAGCATGAGATCGAAGGCGTCGCGAATAAGCCGTAGCCGCATCGTGATCGGCTTGGTGATCAGCGGCAGGCCGGAAACGACCGCGGCGGCGGGCTGCAGCAGCAGCGCTTCTAGCAGCCGGCGCATGCTATAGGCGTCACCGTGCACTAAAGTGGCCTCCGGGTAGCGCGCGCGCAGGATCCTGCAGAACGCGGGATTGAATTCCACCAAAACAAGGCGCGAAGGGTCGACGCCGGCCTCGACCAAGGCTTCCGTCACAGGTCCGGTCCCCGGGCCCAATTCCACGACAGGCCCGCTCGATTGCGGATCAACGTAACGCGCCATCGCGCGCGCCAGAAGCTTGCCGGAGGGGGTAACGGCGCCGGTCGACAACGGACGTTCGAGCCAGGAACGGATGAAGCGCACTTCGTCATCGAGCCGAATGCCGCGCTTGAGCTCGAAACGTTTTATTTGTTGTTCGATCTTACGGCCGATGCCGTCACGCTTCTCCTCGAACAGCCGAATTTGGCGTTCGATCTTGCGCTCGAGGAGAGTTTTCCTGACTTCAAGGAGGCGAAGCTGCCGCCCAATTTTTCGCTCAAACGACTGTAGGGCAGGCAGCGGCATGACCATCCACGCGACAAATCTTCGGGTTATTTAAGACATTTGCTCGGCAAAAACCATAGAGCGCGATCAAGCAGCCCCTGCGCGGCCGCTGAGCCCATCAAGGAACTCTTTGACCTTGCCGAGGAATCCCGACGATTCCGGTTGCGTCTCGCTGGACGACAAGCGCTCGAATTCGGTCAGGAGCTCCCGCTGTTTCTTGGTGAGTTTCTGCGGCGTTTCGACGACGACCTGGACATACATGTCGCCGCTTTGACGTCCCCGCAGCACCGGCATGCCCTTGCCGGCTAAGCGGAAGCGCCGGCCGGATTGGGTGCCTTCAGGCACTTTCACTTTGCTTTTGCCGCCATCGATGGTGGGTACTTCGAATTCACCACCAAGCGAAGCCGTCACCATCGAAACCGGGACGCGGCAATGCAGATCGGCGCCCTCGCGCTGAAAGAACGGATGCGTTCCGATCGACAGGAAAATGTAGAGATCGCCGGACGGTCCGCCGCGCACACCGGCCTCGCCCTCGCCGGCGAGCCGGATGCGGGTGCCGTCCTCGACGCCCGCGGGAATGTTCACCGACAGCATGCGTTCGCGGGTCACGCGGCCGGAGCCGCTGCATGATGCGCACGGCGTGTCGATCGACTGGCCGCGGCCGTGACAATTCGGACAGGTGCGTTCGAGCGTGAAAAAGCCCTGCGCGTGACGCACGCGGCCGTGACCGCCGCACATCGGGCAGGTCTTCGGCTTGGTGCCGGCCTTGGCACCGGAGCCGGAACAGGCTTCGCAGGTAACCGAAGTCGGAATGCGAATCTGCGCCGTCTTGCCGGTGAAAGCCTCCTGCAGCGCAATCTCCATGTTGTAGCGTAGATCGGCGCCGCGCTCGCGGCCGCTTGAGCGCCCGCGCCCGGTCGACATGCCGAAGATGCCTTCAAACAAATCGGAAAAGGTGGTGCCGAAATCGGCGCCGAAGCCGGCCGCACCGCCTCCCATCCCATGCTCGAACGCAGCATGCCCGAACCGATCATAGGCGGCGCGCTTGTCGGGATCTTTGAGGACTTCGTAGGCCTCGTTGATTTCCTTGAAACGGTGTTCCGCGGCGTTGTCGTTAGGATTGCGATCCGGATGAAATTGCATCGCCTGTTTGCGAAAGGCGGACTTGATCTCGCCATCGCTGGCGGTGCGTTCAACTTCCAAGGTTTTGTAATAGCAGCGCTTAGCCATCCCTCAGTCCTCACCCGATCAATGCCGCGCATCCAAGAACGAGCACCCCCGTTTGGTTTTTGCGGGAGCGCCATTCCGATGACTGCGACGGCATCAAACGCCCTCGTTGACTAAGCAGATTTTTTGTTCTTTTTGTCGTCGTCGACCTCGGTGAACTCCGCATCGACGACGTCTTCCTTCTTGCCATCACCGCTCGCGCCGGCGTCGCCACCACCACCGGCTTGCTGCTCCGCCGCCTGCTTGTACATCGCCTCGCCGAGTTTCATCGACGCCTGCGCCAAAGCGTTGGTCTTGGCCGTGATGGCCTCGGCATCGCTGCCTTTCAAGGCCTCCTTGAGGTCGGCCAAAGCGTTCTCGATCGCGCGGCGTTCGCCTTCGCCGACTTTCGAGCCGTGCTCGGCGAGCGCCTTCTCAGTCGAATGGACCAGCGCCTCGGCGTGATTCTTGGCCTCGACCTGCGCCTTGCGTTTCTTGTCCTCTTCGGCGTGCGCTTCGGCGTCCTTGACCATCTTCTGGATGTCGGCCTCGGACAAGCCGCCGGAAGCCTGGATGCGGATCTGCTGCTCCTTGCCGGTGCCTTTGTCCCTGGCTGACACGTTGACGATGCCGTTGGCGTCGATGTCGAAAGTGACCTCGATCTGTGGCACGCCGCGCGGCGCCGGCGGAATGCCAATGAGATCGAACTGGCCGAGCAGCTTGTTGTCGGCCGCCATTTCGCGCTCGCCTTGGAACACGCGGATCGTCACCGCGGTCTGACCGTCTTCGGCGGTCGAGAACACCTGGCTCTTCTTGGTGGGGATCGTGGTGTTGCGATCGATCAGCCGCGTGAACACGCCGCCCAGCGTTTCGATGCCGAGCGACAGCGGTGTCACGTCGAGCAACAGCACGTCTTTGACGTCGCCTTGCAGCACGCCGGCCTGGATCGCGGCGCCGACCGCGACGACTTCGTCGGGGTTGACACCCTTGTGCGGCTCCTTGCCGAATAATTGCTTGACGACTTCCTGGACCTTCGGCATGCGCGTCATGCCGCCGACCAGGACGACCTCATTGATTTCCGCCGCAGACAGACCGGCATCCTTGAGCGCCTGCCGGCAAGGGTCGATTGTTTTCTGGACGAGATCGTCGACCAGTGCCTCGAATTTGGCGCGCGTGAGCTTCATCGTCAGATGTTTCGGCCCCGTCGCATCGGCGGTGATGAACGGCAGATTGATTTCGGTCTGCGTCGTCGATGAAAGCTCGATCTTGGTCTTCTCGGCCGCTTCCTTGAGCCGCTGCAGCGCCAGCTTATCGCGGCGCAGATCGATGCCTTGCTCTTTCTGGAATTCGTCGGCGAGATAATTGACGAGGCGCATGTCGAAGTCTTCGCCGCCGAGGAAGGTGTCCCCGTTGGTCGATTTCACCTCGAACACGCCGTCGCCGATTTCAAGAATCGAAATATCGAACGTGCCGCCGCCGAGGTCATACACCGCGATCGTGCCGGTCTTGTTCTTGTCAAGACCGTAGGCGAGCGCCGCCGCCGTCGGCTCGTTGATGATGCGTAAAACTTCGAGCCCGGCAATCTTGCCGGCGTCCTTGGTGGCTTGGCGCTGTGCGTCGTTGAAATACGCAGGAACGGTGATGACCGCCTGCTCGACTTTGGTGCCGAGATAGGCTTCCGCCGTTTCCTTCATTTTCTGCAAAACGAACGCCGAAATCTGCGAGGGCGAATAGGTCTTGCCCTCGACCTCAACCCAGGCGTCGCCGTTGGAGGCGCGCACAATCTTGTACGGAACGAGCTTCTTGTCCTTTTCCACCATCGGGTCGTCGTAGCGACGGCCGATAGACGCTTTACCGCGAAAATCGTGCGCTCGGGATTGGTGACTGCCTGGCGCTTTGCCGGCTGGCCGACCAGGCGCTCGCCCTCGTCCGTAAAGGCGACAATGGACGGCGTCGTGCGCATACCTTCAGCATTTTCGATGACCTTCGGCGTCTTGCCTTCCATTACGGCGACGCAGGAATTGGTCGTTCCGAGATCGATACCAATGACCTTGGCCATGGTCCTAAATCCTCTCCTTTGCGGCAGGTCGGGCTGGCCCATCAGGCGCCCTTTAAGTCCGACCCCCTTATCCACACATCGCCCCGGCGATCCAAAACGGCTGCGCGAGGCGATTTTCGTTAGCTCGTATACCTTGGGTCATATAGGTGGGCATCCAGCCCCTGCAAGCCAGAATTCCATGCGCTAGTCAGCGCCGGCGCGATCGGCGACAAGCTTGGCTATAGCGCTGCGGCGAAGCGAAGGCAGGCATAGATGAGGCGGGCATTACGTCGTCGACCTTCCGTCTCGCGGCCAGCGACGGAGGCCGAAGCGAGGTGGTCAGCACTGACGGTGGCGGCAAACCGTAAAAAATCCCATGAAGGGGGCATGAAGGGAGACAATGAGTTTGCAAATCGGTGGTCCTGGACTGCGCCTCTATCCGGAATATCTCAGCTGTGAGGCACAGATTGCCGTTCTCGCCGCCGTCTGCAGTGTATTGGCGGCCGCGCCGCTGTTCACCCCACGCATGCCAAAGTCCGGCCGGCCCATGTCGGTCGGCATGTCGAATTGCGGGGCGCTCGGCTGGTTCTCGGACGAGCGCGGCTATCGCTATCAGAGCACGCATCCGCAGACCGGCCAGCCGTGGCCATCGATTCCCGATCGGTTGCTACGATTGTGGGACGACGTCGCGCAATATCCGCACCCGCCAGAAGCTTGCCTGGTCAATTATTATAGCCCGAGCGCGAAGATGGGATTGCATCAGGACCGCGACGAGGCCGACTTTTCGGCGCCGGTCGTCTCGCTATCGCTCGGTGATTCCTGTTTGTTCCGGGTGGGTGGTTGCAAACGGGCCGATCCGACCCGCTCGTTCCGCCTCAATTCCGGCGATGTGCTCGTCCTTGGTGGCGAGGCGCGGTTCGCCTTTCATGGCGTCAACCGTATCTACGCGGATACGTCCACCTTGCTCGCCGAGGGCGGACGGATCAATCTGACGATGCGGCGTGTAACCAAGCCGCCGCAGCGGGCTTGAGCCTTCGGCGCCGCGTGGCCCCAAACTCGATCGAGCGGACCAATACCCGATGGATTCTGCCGCGACACTCCACGTTTGCCACGTTTGCCGCCCTTGCAGCTCCCGTCCCCTCGGCCTTGTCACAGCGGGAAGATCAGCCGGCATTCTTTTGCTTGTGTTGATGTCGCTGCTCACACTGGCGGCCGTGCCGAAGGCCGCCGCGGCCGATGCTGTTTTTCCGACTGGCTCGCGCCTTGGTCTCGTGCCACCGCCGGGCATGGTGGCGAGCCAGGCATTTCAAGGCTTTCAAGTGCCGGGAACAAACGCCACGATCCTGCTCACCGCGCTTCCAGCAGCCGCCTACGATCAATTATCCAAGTCGATGATGCCGGAGTCCATGAAGAAGGAAGGCATCGAGGTTGATCGCCGCGAACCGATCGAGCTTCCCTCCGGCAAGGGCTTTGTGCTCAGCGGTCGGCAAACAATTGATAAAGAGCGTTATCGCAAATGGCTGTTGGTTGCGTCGGCAGGCGACGTCACGGCGCTCGTCAATGTCCAAGTGCCGGAACAAGACACAACTTATTCGGACCAGGTCGTGCGTGCGGCCTTCGCAACGCTCGCGGTACGCGCAAGCGTTCCTGAAGACGAGCAGCTCGCTCTCATTCCGTTCAAGATCGGAGAATTGGCCGGCTTCCATGTCGAAGAGGTGCTGCCGGGTCGCGCCATTGTCCTCGTTGAACCGCCCGACGAAGCAGCCGAGGGCGCCAATACCACCGCGAAGGCGCGCATGTTCATCGCGATCCTACCCGGCGGACCCGAGGAGTCCGCCGACCGCGATAATTTCGCGCGCGTGACCTTCGGTCAGATCGTCGGCATCAAGGACGTGCAAATTCAGGACGCCGGACCGCTCCGCATCGCCAATCAGCCCGGCTATCAGACCTTGGCGAAAGCTAAAGATGCCGGGACCGGCACCGATGTCATGGTCGTGCAATGGCTGCGGTTCGGCTCAGGCGGCTTCATGCGCATGATTGGCATCGCGCGCACAGAGGCCTGGCCTGAAATGCTTGGGCGGCTGCGGACCGTACGCGACAGTATCGCGGCCAACTGACCGACTACAGTCAGGACCTAGCGATCAGGCCTTATTTTATAGGCTGCTATGGCGAATTGTCGTTGTCGTTGCTAGAGACCACAGGCGCTGCTTTCGGTCCGCCTTTCGACACGCCGACCAGCGCCGGCCGCAGGACGCGGTCGCCGATCATGTAGCCAGGCTGCACGACTTGGACCACGCTACCAGCCGGCACGGTCGCATCAGGGATCTCAAACATCGCTTGGTGAACGTTCGGGTCGAATTTTTCGCCTTGCGGCGTGAACTGCCGCACACCGTTCTTCTCTAGCGCCTTCAGAAGCTCCCGCTCGGTCAACTCGACGCCGTCAATGAGCGCCTTTACGCCGCTCTCGGCAGTGTTTCGCAGCTCTGGCGGTACTGTTTCCAGCGCACGCCGCATATTGTCCGCCACCACCAGCAGGTCGCGTGCAAATGAGGTGACGCTATAGAGACGCGAATCGGCGATTTCCCGCTCAGTGCGCTTGCGGAGATTTTCCATTTCAGCAAGCGCGCGCAACAGCCGGTCTTTCATCTCGGCATGCTCGCGCTCAAACGCCGTGGACGGCTCTGGAGCCTGCGCCTGTTCGGATGCCCCAGCCGAGGTCTGCCGGGCCTCCTCCTTAACGCGAGCGGTTTGGTCCGTCATTTTTCGCACCGTGCACGATCCTGGTCCAGAACCGGCCGCACCCGAACTGGCGCGACAGTAGGCGTTGCAGCTTCGGGTTCGGCTCGTTCAACGCCACGGATATCAGGGCTGAAACGGTAAAAATCAAGCCGAATGCGAGGCGTTCAGCCACCGAGCAGTTTACTGACGATCTTCGCCGTGTAATCGACCATGGGCACGATGCGCGCATAATTAAGCCGGGTCGGGCCAATGACTCCGAGGACGCCGACGATCTGCCCGGAGGCATTGTGATAGGGCGCCACGATGGTCGAGGAGCCGGACAATGAAAACAGCTTGTTTTCCGAGCCGATGAAGACGCGCACGCCTTCGGCCTGCTCGGCGCGGCCAAGCAGATCGATCACCTCGCGCCGGGTTTCGAGGTCATCGAACAAGAGCCGCACGCGTTCGAGGTCGGCGAGCGCCTTGAGGTCCTCAAGCAGATGCGCTTGACCCCGCACGATCAGCTTGCGCTCTTCATTCTCGCCGCCCGACCAGCTCGCCAAGCCCTCGGCGACGATCTTCTGCGTCAACTGATCGAGTTGCGTTTCGCTCTCTTTGAGCGTGCGCTCGACCTCGGCCTTCACTTCCAGAAGCGTATGACCGCGAATCCGCGTATTGAGAAAATTCGTGGCTTCGATCAACGCCGAGGTCGGCAACCCGATCGGAATATTGAGAATGCGGTTTTCGACCTGCCCGTCCTCGCCGACCAGAACGACCATGGCGCGCTCGGGCTCAAGCCGCACGAACTCGATATGTTTGAGCCGCGGGTTCGATTTGGCGGTGAGCACCACGCCGGCGGCGCGGCTCAACCCGGAGAGCAGGCCCGAAGCTTCGGTCAGCACGCCTTCGACCGATTTTGCTTGGCCGGAGGCCGCGACTTGCGCCTCGATCGCTTTGCGATCGGCATCATTGAGATCTCCGATCTGCATCAGCGCGTCGACGAAGAAGCGCAGCCCTATTTCAGTCGGCAAACGGCCCGCCGAAGTGTGCGGAGCATAAACCAGGCCGAGCTGTTCGAGATCGGACATGACGTTGCGCACTGAAGCCGGCGACAAGGTCATGGGCAGAATACGTGACAGGTTCCGCGAACCGACTGGCTCGCCGGTCGCGAGATAGCTCTCGACGATCCGGCGAAAGATTTCACGCGAACGTTCGTTGAGCTGCGCAAGGCCCAACTGATTCGCGCCAAGTGGAAGTTCGTGGCTGGTCAAACCGTCCACCTCCATGCCGACCCAGAATGTATCACTCCGCCGCGGTCATCGCACGCGACCGGGGACCCGCGCGCAACAACGCCATCAGTCCACGCACCGAACCGAACGTCTCCAGGCCGTTTACTGCTTCAATAGTCTTCTCAATCTGCATCTGCGGCAGCACGCCTGCGGCATAGTCACGGAATTTTTGCTCCACCTGCGCCCGCGACAGAGGATTCTCGAACGAGCCCAGCGGATGCTCGCAATGGGCGAAGCGCGTCGTGTCATCGGCCAGAACAAGCTCAACCTTGGCCTGCGAGCCGCTGAGCGTCGGATCGGCCTGAACATTAACTTTTTGCGTGGCGAAAGCACGCAATGTCTGGTCGTCGTAGCGCGCAGGCGCGAATTGCGCCAAGGTCAAGGCGCCGTCGTGCACGATTGCCGCGGCGGAGTAATGCGCTGACAGCAGCGCCTCGAATTTGCCCTTGTACTCGCGAAAGCCGCCATGCATGTCGAAGGCGTTCTGGCTCAGCGCAATGCTGACGCGGCTGATACGCGCGGCGGCGATCTGATGCTTTGCGAGCAAGTCGAACAAGGCGGTGTTCAGCCCCTGGATCAGTGTCGCCGAAGGCCATAGACGTAACGCAATCTGTTCCAGCTCGAATCGATTCTTGAGCTCGGCGATCGCCGCTTCCGGTTTGCCACCGCCGGCATAAGTTTTGTAAAGGCCGCCGTCTGCTGCGCTCAGAAATTCGCGGGTGGCGACGAAATTCTGCTGCGCGAGCAGCGCAGCGAGCAGGCCCGAGATAGCGCCGCGGCACTGATGAAATTTTACCGTCGGCGTCCCCCAGGCCGCGAATGTCCCCGCCGCCTGACTGCCGGCGAGTCCGAATGCGCGCGCCATCATCTCGGCATCGAATTTCAGAAGCGAACCGACCGCGGCCGCAGCGCCAAACGGCCCGATAACGCCCGGGCCGTGCCAGCCGCGCGCACGAAATGCCGGATAATCGAGGCCCAAGCCCACACGCGTCGTCACTTCACAACCAGCAGCAACCGCGACCAACAAGTCGCGTCCCGGCAAGTCGTCGCGCTCGGCGACGGCGAGTGCCGGCGGCACGACTTCGGGTGTAACGTGCGTCATGGTCGCACGATGCACGTCGCACATCGTAACCGCCGTGATCAGATAGCCATTGAACAGCGTGGCGCCAATCAGCGACAAATGTTCGCCGCCGATCACGCTTGATTCGCCGCCTTGCGCGATCGCCGATGCCACGGCCTTGACCTGTCCGGTCTCTTCACCTTGGTAGCCGGCGACCGCACAGGCGAGCGCATCCAAGATCAAGTTCTTGCAATGCTCGCGATTCCGCTCGGGCAAATTGTCATAGCGGAGCCCGGCAGCGAACTCGGCTAGTATGCGCGTCGGCTCTCGCGTGTCTTGCGTTGCCATCTTTTGTCCTCGTGCTGGCGGCCGCAGCGTAGCGGCAAGCCGGCAAAGCCGGCAATTGGGGCAATCGCCGCGCGCGTCCCGGCTCGCCGACCGGCGCGCTCACCTGCGCGCTGACCCGCGCGCTGACCCGCGCTGAGCTGCCGGTCCTTTTCCGCCGCTCTCTTGTGCGGCCTATGCCACACCCACTACAAGTCAAATCATCCTTTACAAGCGTGCAGCCCCGGCGCAGTGGTGCCGACAAATTTGCGGAGAAATGCATGCGGCCGAGCCGCCGACAACCCGATGAATTGCGCCCCGTATCGCTCGAACGCGGGGTGGTGAAATATGCAGAAGGCTCATGCTTCGTGAAATTCGGCGATACGCATGTGCTCGTGACCGCAACGCTTGAAGATCGGCTGCCCCCATGGCTGAAGGGCCAAGCGCGCGGCTGGATCACTGCCGAATACGGGATGCTACCGCGGGCGACGCTTGAACGCACGCGCCGCGAGGCCTCGGCGGGAAAGCAGAACGGCCGCACGGTGGAAATCCAACGGCTGATCGGGCGCAGCCTGCGTTCGGTTGTCGATCTCAAGGCGCTTGGCGAGCGCCAGATCACCATCGATTGCGATGTCATTCAGGCCGATGGCGGCACCCGCACCGCCTCAATCACCGGCGCGTGGATCGCGCTGTATGATTGCATCGTCTGGATGAAGGCGCGCCAGATGATCGAGATGGACGTTCTGCGCGATCATGTCGCTGCGATTTCATGCGGAGTGTGTTCCGGCGTGGCGGTGCTCGATCTCGATTACGCCGAGGATTCGCAGGCCGATACCGACGCCAATTTCGTGCTGACCGGTTCGGGCGCCATCGTTGAGGTTCAGGCCACTGCGGAGAAGATTCCGTTTACGGAAACCCAGTTCTCGGCCTTGCTGGCGCTGGCGCGCAAGGGCGTCGCCAAGCTCGTCGACCTGCAAAAGATGGCGGTGATGTGAATCGGAGGTCGGAGGTCGGAGGTCGGAGGTCGGATGATTGACGGTAACTCGCAGAAATCTTCAGACCGATATCCGACCTCTGACATCCGTCCTCTAATCTCCGATCGCCTGGTGATCGCCACGCATAATCCAGGCAAGCTTGCGGAAATGCGCGAATTGCTTGCGCCCTATGGAAAAGCCGCCATATCGGCCGGTGAACTGGGTCTGGCCGAGCCGGACGAAACCGGAATGACATTCGCCGACAATGCACGGATTAAGGCTGAAGCCGCCGCCAAGGCCGCGAAGCTGCCGGCACTTGCCGATGATTCCGGCCTCATCGTCGAAGCGCTCGACGGCGCGCCGGGAATTCACTCGGCGCGCTGGGCCGGCACGGATCGCAATTTTCATCGCGCTATGGAAACAATCGAACAACAATTGCGCGCCGGTGGCGCGATGGCGCCGGACCGCCGCCGTGCGCATTTCGTCTCGGCGCTATGTCTGGCCTGGCCTGATGGCCATGTCGAGGAATTCGAGGCGCGCGTCGCCGGGACGCTGGTATGGCCGCCGCGCGGCGATCGCGGCTTCGGTTATGATCCGATTTTCCTGCCGGATGGCCAGCAGTGCACTTTCGGCGAGATGTCGGGCGAGGAAAAACACGGACTGCCGCCGCGCGGCAAGGGTCTGTCACATCGCGCCCGCGCGTTCTTAAAACTTGCCGAGGCCTGCCTTGAGCGCCGCTGATCATTTTGCCGCCGCCACCGCCGCGCAGACCGCCCGCCAGGATGACGGACAGGCGTTCGCGGTCTACATTCATTGGCCGTTTTGTCTGTCGAAATGTCCGTATTGCGATTTCAACAGCCATGTCCGCCGCGAGCAAATCGACGAAGAGCGCTGGATTCGCGCCTTTGCTGCGGAGATCGCCGCCACGGCGGCCCGCGTACCGAAGCGCACCGTATCGACGATCTTTTTCGGTGGCGGCACGCCGTCGCTGATGCAGCCGACGACGGTGGCGGCCGTCATCGAGGCCGTTGCACGACACTGGCCAATCGCGCCCGATGTCGAGATTACGCTTGAGGCTAATCCGACCAGCGTCGAGGCGGAGCGCTTTCGTGGCTACCGCGCTGCCGGCGTTAATCGGGTTTCGCTCGGCGTGCAGGCGCTCGACGATCACGCCCTCGCCGCGCTTGGGCGCACGCATTCGGCGCGCGAAGCGCTGGATGCCGTCGGCGTGGCGCGCGCAGCTTTCGACCGCTATTCGTTCGATCTGATCTATGCGCGGCCGGCGCAAACGGCAGAACAATGGGCACGCGAACTGCGCACCGCATTGGGCGAAGCCGCTGACCATGTGTCGCTCTACCAATTGACGATCGAGCCGGACACGCCGTTCGCCGCGCTACACGTCGCCGGCAAGCTGCGGCCGCCCGACGACGACACCGCCCGCATTCTCTACGACGTCACACAGGAGATCTGTGCTGCGCATGGCTTGCCGGCCTATGAGATTTCAAATCACGCCGGGCCCGGCGGCGAGTGCCGGCACAATCTCGTCTACTGGCGCGGCCATGAATATGCGGGGATTGGCCCGGGTGCCCATGGCCGTCTCGGCATCGCCGGTGAGCGGCACGCCACCATCACGCAGAAGCAACCGGAAGCCTGGCTCGTCCGCGTCGAGAAGAACGGCGACGGCCTTGTCGCCGACGAGGTGCTGACATCCGCCGAAACTGCCGATGAGTTTCTGTTGATGGGGCTGCGCCTTGCCGAAGGCATCGATGTCGCGCGATACGCGCAAATCGCCGGCCGGCCATTGCAGCCGCGACGCGTCGCTACTCTGCGCGAACATGGCCTCATTGAAGTGACGCCGCGCGGCCGGCTCCGGGTGACACTGTCCGGCTTCCCCGTGCTCGATTCGGTGGTCGCCGATCTCGCGGCCTAGCGATCTTACGTTGCCGATCCGCCGCCAAAGCTACGCAGCGGCGGCGAGACGATCTGCGCGCCGGACGAGGTGACCCGAAGCACGGCCAAGCCGCGCTCGTTGGTGCCGTCGGGGCGGAAGCGAAACAGACCGTCAATTCCGGTGAAGCCAGATGGATTGGTCAGCGCTTGCGGGGCAAATCGCTGTGGTCCTTGGGTTTTGACCAGCGCAGCAACAAGCGCGACCGCGTCGTAAGCAAGGGTGGCGGTGCGAACCGGGTCCTGATTGTAGCGGGTGCGATAGCGTGAGGAAAAATTTCGATAACCGACGCCGTCCGGCGCGGCATACAAGCCGCCATCAAGTGCAGGAACGGCGTAGACGCGCGGATCATCCCACAGCCCGGTGCCGAGCAGCTGAAGCCGCTTGAGGTTCACGCCATCGGTGGTGAGCGCCTGGGCGACATCGGGAACGGCATCGCCACCATCGGGAATGAAGAGGGCATCGGCCCGTGCCGATGCCTGGGCGACGCTGCGAACCGGATTTGCCATCGCGGTTTTGTCATGCGGATAGCGCTCGAGCGCCACGATCTGGCTGCCGCCACGCCGTGCCGCCGCCTGCTTGAAAGCCGCCTCGACCACTGTGCCGTAGGGGTTGTCAGGAATGAGCGCGGCATAGGAGTGCTTTCCGGTCGAAACCGCATATTGCACGATGCGATCGACGTCGGACTCGGGCAGAAAACTGAGCAAATAGATGCCGTTCGAAGCGACATTGGCGTCGGTCGAGAATGCGATCACGGGCACATCGCGCGGTCGCGCCACCTGTCCGACGAAGCCGACCGATTGCGCGAATAAGGGTCCAAGGATGATTTCTGCGCCCTCGTCAACCACTTGTTGAGCGCCGAGGCGGGCCGCCTCCGCGGTGCCGCCGTCGTCCTTGACGAGGAGCTGGATGTTTGGATTGTTGAACTCGGCAATCGCCATTTCCGCGGCATTACGCATGGCTTGACCGGCGACCCCCGCATTTCCGGGAGCAGACAGCGGCAGGATCAATGCGACTTTGACCTGGCCAGCGCCGATGGTGCTGGTCTGCGGCGCCTGCGCGCCTTGCGGCGGTGTGGTGGACAGGTATTGCGAGGTTTGCGAACAGGCCCCTAGCAGGGCGCCGGCAGTACCAAGTAAGCCAGCAACTGCCCGGCGGCGCGTTGGTAAACCCGCCGAGCCCAGAACCTGCAGCTGCACCGACACGGCAGTTCTCTCCCCACGGCGGCCCCAAGCGCCGTCAGGCATACGGCACTGCCAATCCGACATATTGGGGGCGAATGGTTAACTAAATGAAAAGGATAACGAATTTGGCGCTGCTGTGACGCGTAAGGAAAGCGACGCTAGATTGGCAGGCGATGAGCATCACCATGCGTGACCAACCACCACAGCGTGACGAAGGCGTCATTCGTTCCTTCGTCATTGCCGATCAGCCGATCCAGGGGTCCCGGCTTGCGCCGGGCCTGTATTTGGTCGCCACGCCGATCGGCAATCTCGGCGATATCACGCTGCGCGCGCTGCAGACGCTCGCGGGCGCCGACCTGATCGCCTGCGAGGACACCCGCGTCACCCGCAAATTGCTCGCCCGCTATGCCATCGCAACGCCGCTCACGCCCTATCACGATCACAATGCCGCCAAAGCGCGCCCGGCCTTGTTGCGCCGGCTTGCCGGGGGTGGCGCCATCGCGCTCGTTTCCGATGCCGGAACGCCGCTGATTTCCGACCCTGGCTTCAAGCTGGCTCGCGCCGCACAGGAGGCCGGCCACCTGGTCACGGCGTTGCCGGGCGCTTCCGCGGTGCTGACCGCCTTGAGCGTGGCTGGATTGCCAACCGATCAGTTTTTCTTTGCGGGATTTTTGCCGCCAAAGATTGCGGCTCGCCGCACGCGCATTGCCGAGCTGGCCCGCCTTCCGGGAACGCTTGTGTTGTTCGAAACCGGCCCGCGCTTGACAACGACTTTGGCCGATCTCGTCGCCGGACTTGGCCCAAACCGCGAGGCTGCACTATGCCGCGAACTCACCAAGCTGCATGAGGAGGTCAAGCGCGGTGAATTGGCGAGGCTTGCGCAAACGTGCGCGGGCGATGAGCTCCGCGGCGAGATCGTCATTGTGATTGCAGCGCCGCAAGCGCCGGTGCAAATCGGTGCAGCCGAAAGTGAAGGGTTGCTGCGCGATGCGCTTGAACGGCTCTCGTTGAAGGACGCCGTCGCCGAGGTGGCACAGATAACCGGCAGGCGGCGGCGCGAACTCTATCAGTGCGCGCTGGCACTCAACCGAGATACCAAAAAGGACACCACCCATGGCGCGCCGCGCTGAACCGCTGCAGACGTCGAAACCGCTGCCACGCCCCGAACGCGTCGCGGCGTTCCAGCGCGGGCTTTCGGCGGAGAGTCGCGCGGCGCTATTGCTGATCGCCAAGGGCTATCGAATCTTGGCCCGACGCTGGAAAACGCCATTTGGTGAAATCGACATTGTCGCCCGGCGCCGCCGCGGTCTCGTTTTCGTCGAGGTGAAAGCACGCGGCAGCGTCGACGAGGCGGTGGAAGCCGTAACTGAACGAACCAAGCGCCGGATCGTCGGCGCGGCTGAACTGTGGCTCGCGCGCCATCCCCAACATGTCAACGTCGAAATCCGTTTCGACGTCATCGTCGTTGCGCCGGGCAAAATTCCACGGCACATCGTCAATGCTTTTAGTACGGAGGCTGGGTGAATGCCTTCAAAGACGCTCAAACGCGCCAATTCGCCGTTTACGATATCGGCAGCGAAAATGGCGGGCATGCATAAAGCTCTTTGACGCTGTGATGTCCTGCCCGCAGAATCCAGTCCACCCTTTGCTCAATAAGCTTCACCCGGATCAACACAGATGCCCTTGAATGTCGCCGTTCAAATGGATCCAATCGAAGGGATCAATATTCGCGGCGATTCCACTTTTGCCTTGCTTTTGGAAGCGCAAGCGCGCGGCCATTCGCTCGCCTATTACACGCCCGAACAGCTGGTGTTGCGTGACGGCAAGGTTTCGGCGAGCGTACGGCCGGTCGCGGTGCGCGACAAAGCCGGCGACCATTACACGCTCGGCGAGGCGCAGTTCGTCGCGTTGTCGTCTTTCGACGTCGTGCTCCTTCGCCAGGACCCGCCGTTCGATCTGGCCTACATCACCTCGACGCACATGCTCGAGCGCGTCCAGCCGAAGACGCTGGTCGTCAACGATCCTGCGCACGTGCGCAACGCGCCGGAGAAGGTCTTTGTTACCGAATTTCCAGCTCTGATGCCGCCGACACTGGTCACGCGCGATCTGGCGGCCATCAAGAAGTTTCGCGCTGAGCACGGCGACATCGTGATGAAGCCGCTTTATGGCAAGGGCGGTGAGGCCGTGTTCCGCCTCGCTCGCGAGGATCTCAATTTCGGCTCGCTCTACGACCTGTTCGCGGCGACATTTCGCGAGCCTTGGGTGGTGCAGAAATTTCTTCCCGCTGTGAAAGAGGGCGACAAGCGCATCATTCTGGTCGATGGCGCGTTCGCTGGCGCGGTCAACCGTGTACCCGCCGCCGACGATCTCCGTTCCAACATGGTGCGCGGCGGCGTGCCGAAAGCGACCGACCTCTCCGCGCGCGAGCGTGAAATCTGCGCCCAGCTCGGACCGGCTCTGCGCGAGCGGCGTTTGTTGTTCGTTGGCATCGACGTGATCGACGGCTTTCTCACCGAGATCAACGTCACCTCGCCGACCGGCATCCGCGCCGTGAAAAATTTCGGCGGCGCCGATATTGCCGCGTTGATCTGGGACAAGATCGAGGCCCAGCGGCGCGGCGGCTGAAGCCATTTCGCTTGGCGCCAGACAGTCGCTCGGAATTATGTTCATGGATTGTTCTTGCGCGCCAATCCGACACCCGCTATGGTTGCGCTGGGCTGGAACGATCGCTCATATGCGGTCTGCGCCGAAGGGTTAAGCACGCCGGGGGCTAGATAAGCGAAAATGGTCCAGCGCGTCGCCACCGTTGCGTTCGCGGGCATCGAGGTGCGCCCGGTCGATGTGCAGGTGCAGGTTGCACCGGGCATGCCAGCCTTCGCTATTGTCGGCCTTCCCGACAAGGCGGTGTCGGAGGCGCGGGAGCGCGTGCGTTCGGCGCTGATCGCCTCAGGGCTCGCTTTGCCGGCCCGCCGCATCACCATAAATCTCGCGCCTGCGGATCTGCCGAAGGAAGGCAGCCATTACGATTTGCCGATTGCGCTTGGGCTGATGGCCGCAATCGGCGCCATCCCGCACGACGCATTATCCGGCTTCACCGTGCTCGGCGAACTTGGACTCGACGGCTCGATCGCGCCGGTCGCTGGCGTGCTGCCGGCGGCGATCGGGGCGAATGCCCGCGGCGACGGTTTGATCTGCCCCGCCGCTCGCGGGCCGGAAGCGGCTTGGGCCAGCCCGGAAATCGAGATTGTGGCGGCCGCCTCGCTGATCCAACTCGCCAACCATTTCAAGGGCACGCAGGTGCTGTCGCGACCACAGCCTAAAATCCTCGAATTGGCCGGACCGGCTCTCGATCTCGCCGACATCAAAGGCCAGGAGAGCGCCAAGCGCGCGTTTGAAGTCGCCGCGGCCGGTGGCCATAACCTGGTCATGGTCGGGCCGCCCGGCGCCGGCAAATCCATGCTGGCGGCGCGGCTACCGTCGATCCTGCCGCCGCTCGCGCCGGCCGAACTCCTTGAAGTGTCGATGGTCGCCTCGGTAGCCGGCGTGATTGAAGGCGGTGCGCTGACCAATCGGCGGCCGTTCCGCGCGCCGCATCATTCCGCCAGCATGCCGGCGCTGGTCGGCGGCGGCCTGCACGCGCGGCCGGGCGAAATCTCGCTCGCTCACCATGGCGTCTTGTTTCTCGACGAACTGCCGGAATTCCAGCCGCAGGCGCTCGACTCGCTACGCCAGCCGCTCGAAACCGGCGAGGTCTCGATCGCCCGCGCCAATTATCGCGTCACCTATCCGGCGCGATTCATGCTGGTCGCGGCGATGAATCCCTGCCGCTGCGGCAGAGCCAATGAGCCGGGCTTCACCTGCCGGCGCGGGCTGAACACGCGCTGCACCGCCGATTACCAAGCGCGCATCTCGGGACCCCTCCTCGATCGCATCGATCTGCATATCGAAGTGCCGGCGGTGACGGCCGCCGACCTGATCCTGCCGCCGCCTGCCGAAGGCAGCCGCGAAGTCGCCGAGCGCGTCGCGCTGGCGCGCGAACGGCAAGCTGCCCGCTATGCCGCGATCGGGCTGCCGCACATCAGCAACAACGCCGCGGTAGCGGGCGCGGTGCTAGAAGACGTGGCGCGGCCGGACGGCAGCGGCCTTACACTGTTACGCGAAGCCGCCGATGCGATGCGGCTCACCGCCCGCGGCTATCATCGCGTGCTGCGGGTTGCGCGCACGCTCGCCGACCTTGATGGCGCCGACAAGGTCGGACGCGTGCACTTAGCGGAGGCTTTGTCCTATCGCGCGCTCGCCGACGAAATCAGGCGCGCAGCCTAGCGCGGTGGCGGGGCGCGCGGCTTGCGAGCTCACCCCGACCCGTTGCCGTGGGCGGAGCCGCGCATGCCGATCGCGGACAGAAACTCCTGACGCGTCTCGGCATGATCGCGGAACACGCCGAGCATGCGGCTCGTCACCATGGTGACGCCGGGCTTATGGATGCCGCGGGTGGTCATGCACTGGTGCGTCGCTTCGGTGACAACAGCTACGCCATGCGGCTTTAAAACGGCGTCGAGACAGGAAGCGATCTCGGTCGTCATTTTCTCCTGGATCTGCAGGCGGCGCGCATAGACCTCGACCAGACGCGCCAGTTTAGAAATGCCGACCACCCGATTGCGCGGTAAGTAGCCGATATGCACCCGGCCGATGATCGGCGCCATGTGATGCTCGCAATGCGACTCGAAACGAATATCGCGCAGCACCACTACTTCGTCGTAGCCGCCGGTTTCCTCGAAGGTTCGCTTGAGATAATCGCGCGGATTGTCGTTATAACCGGCGAACCATTCCTCATAGGCGCGAACGACCCGCGCCGGCGTGGCGAGAAGTCCCTCGCGATCGGGATCGTCGCCGGCCCAGCGAATGAGCGTGCGCACGGCAGCTTCAGCTTCCGCGCGCGACGGCCGCCCGACGCGGCTTGCCGCCGCCGTTTTGTGGCGTTCGGTTTTGTTATTGACAGGCTTGTCCATAAATCGTTCTCCGGACGGCATCTCGTTAATGGAAACTGGTTGCGTGGACCGTCATGTTCAATAGGCCGCCGCCCTTACAACCGGCGCAGCGCTACTTCCTCCACCTGGTGGCTTTCGCTTTTTTTCAGGATCAGATCGGCGCGCTGGCGCGTCGGCACGATATTTTCGCGCAAGTTCACAAGATTGATCCGATTCCAGATGTCGGTCGCGGTTTCGACTGCTTCGCCATCCGATAGGCGCGCGTAGCGGTGGAAGTAGGATTTCGGATCGGCAAAAGCGGTGCCGCGAAGCGTTAGAAATCGGCTGACGTACCAGGACAGCAACACATCCTCGTCGGCATCGATATAGACCGAGAAATCGAAAAAGTCGGAGACGAACGGAACGGCTTTGCCGTCCTTGGGCAAGCGCCCGGTTTGCAGGACGTTCAGTCCTTCGACAATCAGAATGTCCGGTCGATCGATCTCGATCCATACATTGGGGACAACGTCGTAGACGAGATGCGAATAGACCGGCGCATGCACCGGCCGCCGCCCGGCTTTGATGTCCGTGAGAAACCGCAGCAAAGCGGGAAGGTCGTAGCTTTCCGGGAATCCCTTCTTGTCCATCAGCCCTTCGCGCTCGAGCACAGCGTTTGGGAAAAGAAATCCGTCGGTGGTGAGAAGATCGACCTTGGGCACGTTGGGCCAGCGTGCCAGCAAGGCTTGCAAGACGCGGGCTGTCGTGGACTTGCCGACCGCGACCGAGCCGCCGACGCCGATGATATAAGGCATCTTGGCGTCCTCGGTGCCGAGGAACGCTTGCTGTGCCCGAAACAGCCTTTGCATTGCCGCGACGTAAAACGAGAGCAGGCGCGACAGCGGCAGGTAGATTTCCTCTACTTCCGACATGTCGAGGCGATCGTGCATTGAGCGCAGGCGCGCCACCTCGGCTGGCGTCATTGTCATCGGGGTGTCTTCACGACGCATCGCCCATTCCGCGCGCGAGAACGCGCGATAAGGCGATACGTCCTGTTCGGTGCGCTGCTCCATCGGATGGCCTTTAGCCGCTCTTGGGCGCTAGCTTGCGCGCCGCTTTTTCCTCAAGGCCGGATTGGTGGCTGCGCGCGCCGAGTTCGGCCTCGACCTCCGCAAGCGAAACGCCGCGGGCGTGGAGGAGGACCAGCAGGTGATAAAGCACGTCGGCGGCTTCCCGCACCAAGCGATCCCGATCTTCGTCAACCGCCGCGATTGCGGCCTCAATGGCCTCCTCACCGAACTTCTTCGCGCACTGATTGACCCCCACGTCGAGGAGCTTGCGGGTATAGGAGACATCGGCGCTTTCGCGGGCCCGGTCGTTTACGAGCCTTTCCAGGTCGCGGATCGTAAAACTCGACATCGGCAGGTACTTCCGTGGCAGGTACTTCCGTTGCAGGTCCTTTCGTCCTGGGTTCCATATCATCTCCCCCGCCGAGCCGGGAGAGGTAGATTACGGATCGAGCCGCATCGGAAGACCCGCTCGGGCCATATATTCTTTCGCTTGGCGTACGGAATGCTCGCCAAAATGGAAGATCGAGGCAGCCAGCACTGCGCTGGCATGACCATCCCGGATACCCTCGACCAAATGCTCGAGGGTACCGACTCCGCCCGAGGCGATCACCGGCACTGAAACTGCATCGGCTACGGCTCGGGTCAGCGCGATGTCGAACCCCTTTCGCGTGCCGTCCCGGTCCATGGAGGTCAGCAGAATCTCGCCAGCACCGAGCGCCATTACTTCACGGGCATAGGCGATCGCATCGATACCGGTTGGATTGCGCCCACCGTGGGTGAAGATCTCCCAGCGGGCCGCCTCGCCTGGCTTGGACACTTGCTTAGCATCGATCGCCACGACGATGCATTGATCGCCGAACTTCTCTGCCGCCTCTTTGACAAAGCCGCGTCTGGCTACCGCGGCGGTGTTGATCGACACTTTGTCGGCGCCTGAGCTCAGTAACGCACGGATGTCATCGATGGTGCGGACCCCGCCGCCGACGGTCAGCGGCATGAAGCAAGCTTCGGCGGTACGTCGCACCACGTCGAGCATGATGCCGCGGTTCTCATGGCTCGCGGTGATGTCGAGGAAAGTGAGTTCGTCCGCTCCTGCCTCATCATAGGCAATCGACGCCGCGACTGGATCGCCGGCATCTCGCAAATTAACGAAATTGACGCCTTTGACGACGCGGCCGTCTTTGACGTCAAGACAGGGAATGACGCGTGCCTTGAACATCTTAGATCAAGAGGCCGTCGCCCGCGCGTCGCGCAGGAGCGCGAGCGCGGCCGGCCCATCGAGCCGCCCATCGTAAAGAGCCCGACCGGCGATTGCGCCTTCGAGCTTTTGCGCGCGCGGCTCGAGCAGCGCGCGTACATCGGCCAGCGAAGCGAGACCGCCCGAAGCAATCACCGAGATCGAAATTAGCTCAGCAAGCGCGAGCGTTGCATCGAGGTTAAGGCCTTTGAGCATGCCGTCGCGGTTCACATCGGTATAGACGATGGCCGCGACGCCGGCATTTTCGAAGCGGCGGGCGACGTCGAGCGCGGACAGTGTCGATGTCTTCGACCACCCTTCCACGGCAATTTTGCCGTCGCGCGCGTCGAGTCCGACCGCGATACGGCGGGGATAAGAGCGTGCCGCGCTTATAACGAGGCCTGGATCATGCACTGCCGCGGTACCGATAATCACGCGCGTCACTCCCTTGGCGAGCCAAGCATCGATGGTAGCGCGATCGCGAATGCCGCCGCCGAGTTGGACCGGGATTTTTACCGCGGCGAGAATGCGCTCGACCGCCGCCGCATTGACCGGCTTGCCGGCAAAGGCGCCATCGAGATCGACGAGGTGGAGATAGGTGAAGCCTTGTTCCACGAAGGCACACGCCTGCGCCGCCGGGTCGCGGCTGAAAACCGTGGCACGAGCCATGTCGCCCTGCTGCAGACGCACTGCCTCGCCGTTTTTGAGATCAATGGCCGGAAATAAAATCACGGCTTCCACTTCAAAAAATTTGCAATTATCGCCAGACCGAGCTTTTGACTTTTCTCGGGGTGAAATTGCGTGCCGACGATGTTGTCACGCCCGACGATCGCGGTGATCGGCCCGCCATAATCAGCGTCCGCAACCAGATACCGACGCTGCGACGGATTGAGCGCGAACGAGTGCACGAAATAGGCGTGCAGTCCTTGCCGCCCGAGGGTGAGGCCATCGATTAGCGGATGTGAGTGCTGAACATTAAGCGTATTCCATCCCATATGCGGTATCTTCAACGCGGCGTCGCGTGGGGTGATCCGATCGACTTCGCCAGTAATCCAGCCCAGTCCCTCGACCACTTGGTACTCGCGGCCGCGCTCGGCGAGGAGTTGCATACCGACGCAGATGCCGAAAAACGGCCGGCCTTTGCCGCGAACCGCTTGTTCGAGCGCATCGACCATGCCGGACACGGCATCAAGGCCACGGCGGCAGTCGGCGAAAGCTCCCACTCCGGGCAAAACAATTCGGTCGGCGCGCGCCACGACATCCGGATCGCGCGTGACCAGGACCGGCTGACTCGACCCGGCGTCATGCGCCGCTCGCTCAAAGGCTTTGGCCGCGGAATGCAGGTTGCCCGAGCCGTAGTCAACGATGGCGACACTCACCGCTGCGCCCCCGGTTCGGGAAAAAGTCCGATGACGTCAGATTGTCCGGGCGCCGGCGCAGCGGCAGCGGGTGGTTGCGCCGGAGCTGATGCGGCGGGCGTTGGCGGCGATGCAGGTCGCCGCAGCGGCGCCTGCCGTATCCAGGCATCGAAAAACCGCCGCTCCGCTTCTTCAAGATCGCCGCCGGTGACCACGCCGATATTGCGCCAATGGCGACGCGCGAGTTTAAACCGCCGCAGCGTGCTAGCCTCAAGCCCGGCAAGGAGTGAAATCAGGACGCCGGCCACCACCATCGCGAACAATGAAGCGCCGAGCGCGCGCAAAGCTGCATCGAGCACCGCGGAGAGCAAAAGATAGATCGCCAGCGCTAGCCACAACTGATGGCGCAGCATCCAAAAGGGCGTGAGCAGAAAAGCCCACCACGAGAAGCCGTCGCGGACGAAAATGAAGCGGTTGGGGTCGGCGACGGCGTCGGCGGCGCGCAACGGCGGTTGATAGACGGTATAAATGGACATCGATCGATCTTTCAGCGTTGGTCTGCTGCAGGGCCCTTTGGAAACTCTCGTTTCCGGAACCGGTATTCAGTTGCCGAGTCTTCCCTTGGTAGAGGGAACCTCGTGCGCCGCCCGCGGATCGACGGCAACGGCGGCGCACAGCGCGCGCGCCAGACCTTTAAAACAGGACTCGGCAATGTGATGGTCGTTGCCGCCGTAAAGCGTTGCGACATGCAGCGTTACGCCTGCATTGGTTGCGAAAGCACGAAACCATTCTTCAACTAGCTCGGTATCGAACGGCCCCACTTTGGCCCGGCCGAATTTCACCTTGAACACCAAAAACGGCCGGCCGGAAATGTCGAGCGCAACACGGGTCAGCGCCTCGTCCATCGGCACGTGCACGTCGGCGTAGCGCGTAATGCCCTTCATGTCGCCAAGCGCTTGTTTTACGGCCTGACCGAGCGCGATGCCAACGTCCTCAGTCGTATGGTGTTGATCGATATGCAGGTCGCCCTTGGCTTTGACCTGGATGTCGATGCGCGAGTGCCAGGCCAGCAAATCAAGCATATGGTCGAGAAACCCGATACCGGTTGAAATCGCAGACGTGCCCGTACCGTCGAGATCGACGGCGACCTCGACATCGGTTTCCTTGGTCTTGCGCGCCACCGCGCCCTTGCGCACTTTGCTCTCCCGACAGCTCTTTCGGATCAATGGCGGGCCTTTTATCAGGCCGGATCGGCACCCGCCACTGGCGGCACTGCGCATTTGCATTGCCGGCAGCCAGCTCTTAAATCATGCGTTAAGTAAAAGCTTTCCAGCCCCGTCGTTTAGAGTTGGCCGTCGAACCCGGTTTATTGTTCATCCAGCGCATGTCATCGGCAGAAGCGGGCCAAACCGGCCCTTGGCACGGCACGACTATTTTGGCGGTCCGCAAGGGCGGGCTGGTCGCTATCGGTGGCGACGGACAGGTCTCTATCGGCCAGACAATCATCAAGGCGAATGCCAGAAAAGTGCGCCGGCTCGGCGGCGGCGCCGTCATCGGCGGCTTTGCCGGCGCCACCGCCGATGCGTTTACGCTCTTCGAGCGGCTCGAATCCAAGCTCGAACAATATCCCGGTCAATTGACGCGAGCCGCGGTCGAGCTCGCCAAGGATTGGCGTACAGATCGGTTTCTGCGGCGGCTGGAAGCGATGATGATCGTCGCCGACAAGGATGTGTCGTTGGTGCTGACCGGGACTGGCGATGTGCTCGAACCCGAAGCCGGCGTCGTCGGCATCGGCTCCGGCGGCAATTACGCGCTCGCCGCGGCACGCGCTCTGCTAGACGGGCCGCTCGATGCGGAAGCGATCGTTCGCCGCTCGCTCGATATCGCCGCGGAAATCTGCGTGTACACCAACCGTAATGTGACCATTGAGACGTTAAAGGCGTGACCGACTTCTCTCCCCGTGAAATCGTCTCCGAGCTCGACCGTTTCATCGTCGGGCAGGCCGACGCCAAGCGCGCGGTCGCGATCGCGCTGCGCAATCGCTGGCGCCGCTTGCAGCTTGACGAGCGGCTGCGCGAAGAAGTGCTGCCGAAGAACATTTTGATGATCGGCCCAACCGGCGTCGGCAAGACCGAAATTTCGCGACGCCTCGCGAAACTTGCCGGCGCGCCGTTCCTGAAAGTTGAAGCGACCAAATTCACCGAGGTGGGTTATGTCGGCCGCGACGTCGAACAGATCGTACGCGACCTGGTCGAAGTGGCTATCGCCTTGACGCGTGAAAAGAAACGCAAGGATGTGCACACGCGCGCGCAGCAGGCCGCTGAAAATCGCGTGCTTGACGCTTTGGTCGGCGCCAATGCGAGCGTTTCCACCAAAGAAGCATTTCGCAAGAAACTGCGGGCCGCCGAGCTTAACGACAAGGAAATCGAGATCGAAGTGCAGTCCGGCGGCGGCGGCCTGCCGCTGTTCGACATTCCGGGCATGCCGGGAGCGCAAATGGGCGCAATCTCGATTGGCGATATTTTCGGCAAACTCGGCGGCGGCCGAACCAAAACACGGCGCGTCACAGTGGCGGATTCCTACGACATCCTTATTAACGAGGAATCCGACAAGTTGCTCGATACCGACCAACTGACACAGGAAGCGATCAAAGCGGTCGAGAATAACGGTATCGTGTTTCTTGATGAGATCGACAAAATCTGCGCACGCGAAGGCCGCATCGGCGCCGACGTGTCGCGCGAGGGTGTACAGCGCGATCTCCTGCCCTTGATCGAGGGCACCACCGTCGCCACCAAGCATGGCTCTGTAAAAACCGATCACATCCTGTTCATCGCCTCGGGCGCATTCCACATTTCGAAACCGTCCGATCTATTGCCCGAACTGCAAGGACGATTGCCCATCCGCGTCGAGCTCAAGCCGCTGACGCGCGACGATTTTCGGCGGATTCTCACCGAGCCCGAAGCCTCACTCATCAAGCAATACGTGGCGCTGATGGCGACCGAGGGCGTGAGCCTTCAATTTTCCGAGGATGCCATCGACGCGGTGGCGGACGTAGCGGTGGCGGTGAATTCGAGCGTGGAAAATATCGGCGCGAGGCGCTTGCAGACGGTGATGGAGCGGGTGCTTGACGATATTTCTTTTGGCGCGCCCGACCGCTCGGGCGAAACGGTCAAGATCGATGCCGCCTACGTGCACAAGCACGTCGACGATCTTGCCAAGAACGCAGATCTCAGCCGGTTTATTTTGTAAGGGGCACTCGAGCCTGAAGGCTTTCAGTTCACCGTTGGGAAATTCACTGCGGTCTGGCTTCGCCGTTAATTTCGCGGATCATCGCCATCCATTTTTCAACCTGAGCCAGCATGCGCAGATCGGCGGCACCCTTGTGCGCTGAACTTGAAACGGACGCGGATTTGCTCAAGGTCACGATACTCTCAGACATGGGTGGTTTCCCAATCGCGTTTGCTCGTTGGGGAAGTTTTGCCGTCGAGTTTGACCGATTCGTGCGTTTTTTCGGGCTTTCTCGCTATTAACCTTAACGGAGCGTATGCGCCGAGGCCGTTGCGCGTTAGCGGGCGCGGCGCCGCAAGCGCAGATAAAGCGCCCCCTCGCCGCCGTGCGCGCTTTGCGCCTGCTCGAAACTGACAATAAAGCGGCGGAACTCCGGCAGCGAAAGCCACAATGGGACCTGCCGCCGCAGCACGCCGCGTTCGGATGCCGAGCTCGACACAGCACCGAGGCCCTTGCCGGTGACCACGAGCGCCAGCTTGGCATCCTCCGCTTGCGCTCGATGTAGGAAGCGAAGGAGCGCGGCATGCGCTTGTTGCTGCGTCATGCCATGCAGATCGAGGCGGAGGTCGATTTTGGTATGACCGCGCGCCACACGCTGCCGCAGGCGACGATCAAATTGCGCCAGCGCGGGCGGCTGTTGCTGGATCTTGGGCTTTAGCGGTTCGTTCCCGATGCCGCGCCTTGATCGCGTCAGTTCGCGATCAGGCGCGTCGGAGGCGCCTGTTTCTTTATCATTGGAGAACGGCCGCAGTGGCCTCACGCCGCGTGCAAATCCTTTCCAAATCGCCCGTTCTTCATCGCTTAAGCGGCGCCGGCTCATCGACGACGACGCGATGTGGATTTTGCATTTGCGGATGCGGACGCGGGCGTAATCACCGGCTTGGTCTCCGGCGGCGGCGCGTCATCCGTGACGCCATCGGGTACCGTCGGGTCAGCCATGCTCTCAATGTTCAAGGTGAACGGACCTGGACGTGACGGCGGCAGCGGCGCATCGTTTCCGGCCGCGAGCGGATCGAGCGCACGCGGCAACAGCATCACAAACACACCCGGATTTTTAACACGGCCCGCTATTCGCGCCGCCTCATCGCCGGCGCCGAAATAAATATCCGCGTGCGCGGGACCAACAATCGCTGAACCGGTATCCTGCGCGATCACGAGGCGGTCGAACTTGGTGCCAGCCTTCTGATTAGCAATCGGCAGGTCAGCCTGAATAAAGAAAGGTGTGCCGTAGGCATGCAGCGCGCGATCGATCGCGATTGAGCGGCCCGGCATGAGCGGCACTCCCTGACCGCCGACCGCTTCGTCCTCGGTTGCAAGATCGGTTATCCGGAAGAAAACATAGGACTTGTTTTGCCGGCGCACCTCTTTCGCCTGCTCCGAATTGGCCTCCATCCAATCGCGAATGCTTTGCATGGAGACCTGATCTCTTCCCATTAATTTTTGGTCGACCAGAACCCGGCCGACCGGTGTATAGGGCCAACCGTTGTGGGAATCGTAATTGACGCGAAGGATGTCGCCATCCTCTAACCGGACCCGGGCCGATCCCTGGATTTGCGCAAACAGGACATCGGCCTGATCATGCAAGTAGCAGATTTCCAGATGCCAGCCGTCAAGCGCGCCATCTTCAATCTGGCCGCGGTCGTAATAGGGCACGATCTTACGGCGGCCGACGCGTCGGCCAACGAAGACTCCTTTCGAGGGAAAGGCGTCGCCGAGCCTGCGCCTGCCGGCCGGAACGAGATTCGGCGGGCGACGATAGAGCGGGGCCGTGAATTCTCCGGTTGGCACACGTGAGCCCCGGATGATCGGCTCGTAATATCCGGTGAGAAAACCGTCGGTATCGCCGAGTTTGTTGATCCGAATCGGTCGGAAATGATCTTCAAAAAATTTCCGGGCGCCTTCTTCGTCCAGCGGAATGGCCGCTCGCGCGTCCTCGCAAATTTCCTTGAGCGCAAGCGGGATTGCCGTCAAATCCCGAGCCAAGGGACGGCGTCTATTCTGGAGCGTTCGGCAACTGCCGAGAAACGCCGCAAACGCGGCGGCATGATCGTCGCTGGCCCACCCTTCGAGATCCGCCCATTCGACGGGTTCATATTGCGTATCGGGAAATACGATCGGCCCGCTCTCCTGGCCGAAAGCCGCTACCCGCAGTCCGATCAGACAGACAAACGCGGCGAACAGGCAAAAGCCCCGACCGGGCGCGGCAACCGGCCTCATTGCAAGCATCATTGTCCGGTTTCGGTCGCGATGACTTTCCAGTTGGGGTCGCGCGAAGAGATATCGCGGGCAAAAGTCCAGACATCGGTCACATCGGTCACCTTCTCGGCGTTGCCGTCGATGACTGCGCCGCCGCGATCGCGCGTGGCGGAAATCAATTTCGAGACGAAGCGCACTGTGATTTGCGCGGTCACCCGATTACGCAGCTCGGCCGCGGTTATTGTGGAGCCGTCGATCGAAACAAATCGCGTCTCGGCAGTCTCGCTACGGCGCTCGCGTTCGGTAATTGCGGCGTCAAAGCCGTCATACACTTCGCGGGATAGTAAGCTGCGAAGCTGCCGGCGGTCGCCGCTGGCAAAGGCGGTCACGATCATCTCGTACGCGGTGCGCGCGCCGGTGATGAAGTGCTTGGCATCAAAGCTTGGATCGGCGGCGACTATCGTATCAAGCCCGGAGGCGACTGCCGATCCGCTCTCGGCGACATCCTTCCAACGTTCGGCCGGGGGAGCTGCGGCTTCCATGGGACGGGGCGAGGCGTCCGGGGCGCGCGGTGGCAGCGTGACGACTTTCTCAGCGGCCGGGCTGCGCACCGCATCCCGCGCTGAGTAGGGATCGTAGGGTGGCCGTTCCCGGCCCGTACGTTGGCCCAAGACACTGCGCAATCGCAGAAAAATAAATACTGCGAGAGCCAGGAAAATGATGGTGTAGATGTCGAACACGTCGGCCATTCTCTCGCCATCGCAACAAGCGGGCAGCGCACTCCGGTACCGGTACGAATGACCAAACCGCAGCGGGATACCCGGTTCCCGCTCTATGTAATTATGCAGGTTGGACCATCCAGTGGCACGCCGTCATTTTGGCGTGCCGATGCGTAAGATTAGACGATCGCCGTGGCCGCGCCAATAATCCAAGGTTTAGCCGTCATACGGTAGCCGAGTACAAGACCGCTACGCTTTTGAGGGATTGGACTACAAGCGGAGAGGGTCACCCCACCATTGTTCGCGCCTCCGGCCCATGTTAGCCAAGCCGACCTAAGCCGGAGATAACAATGTCGACGACGAATGGTGGTCCTGCGCCGCAACCGGGCGCGCCCCAGATGCCGGGTCCGCAGATCGGCGTGCTCATGCAATATGTGAAGGATTTCTCGTTCGAGAATCCAAACGCGCCGCGTTCCTTGACGCCGGGCCCGCAGCAACCCTCCATCAAGATCAATATTGGCGTCGAGGCGGCGCCGCTCGCAGAAAACGATGTCGAAGTGGTGCTGAGGCTGGACGGAAAGGCGGAAGTCCAGGGCTCAGTGCTGTTCGGGTTCGAACTGCTCTATGCCGGCGTGTTCAGGGTCCTTAACATCCCGCCGGAGAGCCTGCAGCCGATGATCATGATCGAATGCCCGCGGCTGTTGTTTCCTTTCGCGCGCGAAATCGTCGCGACGGCTACCCGCAATGGCGGCTTTCCGCCTTTGATGCTTGAGCCCGTCGACTTCGCCAGTCTTTACCGGCAACGCATGGCAGCAGCCCAACCTGCCGCTCCGCCGCCGCTCAATCTAAGCTGACGTAATCACGCCAGACCGCGTTTTCGCCGAGGCTGGCGATGAAGCGACGATGCGCCGCCTGCGCATCGGCCGTTAACCGCACCGGCAGCGGAGCGGGACGTTCGCGCACCACAATTATCTCGCCGGCAGCCTGGATGCGCGGTGCCTGCGAAAGAATGAGCTGTGCTTGGCGGGCTTCGATAAGCTCAACGTAGACCTCGGCCAGAAGCTCGGCGTCGAGCAATGCACCGTGTTTGGTGCGCCGCGAATTATCGACGGCGTAACGGGCGCACAGATCATCGAGCCTGTTCGCAGCCCCGGGATGTTTTCGCCGTGCTAAGAGCAGCGTGTCGACCATCCGCTCGCGGCTCACTGCCGCCTGCCCGGCACGCTCTAATTCGGCATTAAGAAACGCCAGATCAAACATTGCGTTGTGAGCAACGAGCGGCGCGTCACCGAGAAAGTCTACGAGCTCTCCTACCCGCTGCGGGAATAACGGCTGATTTTTAAGAAAATCGATTGTTAGTCCATGAATCTTGAGCGCCGATTCCGGCATGTCGCGTTCTGGATTGAAATAACCATGGAATACTTTACCGGTCGGAAATCGGTTGACGAGCTCGATGCAACCGATCTCGACCAGACGATCGCCAGCAAGCGGATCGAGTCCGGTCGTTTCGGTATCCAAGACGATTTCGCGCATCGAGATTTCATCCGCCGGTGCGAATCACCGGCGGTGCATTGTAGCGACAGTTCGCAAAATGTCTCGGATCTGCGCCCGGGTGTGATCGAATCCCTGCGAACTGTCCACGACGAAATCAGCGCGGCGGCGTTTTTCGGCATCCGGCATCTGTTTGGCGAGCAGAGCGACAAATTTCTCTTCGGTCATGCCGGGGCGCTCCAAAGCGCGCCGCCGCTGGATTTCGGCGGGCACTGAGACCACCACGACGGCATCGCATTGCGACTGCGCGCGGGTTTCGAACAGCAAAGGTATATCGACAACGACAACGGAAGCGCCGCGGGCCTGCGCCTCCGCCAGGAATTTCTGCCGCGACGCAGTAACGAGCGGGTGGATGATCGCCTCGAGACGGTCGAGCGCCGCCCGGTCGTTGAGAACCATTGCCGCGAGCTTGTCGCGATCCACCTTGCCGCCCGATGTGGTGCCCGGAAACTCTCGCTCGATCAACGGCAGAGCATCGCCTTCATAAAGACCGTGAACAACCGCGTCGGAGTCGTGAACGGGCACGCCTAATTCGGCAAAGAATTTGGCGGCCGTCGATTTGCCCATGCCAAGCGATCCAGTCAGGCAAAGCACGAACGGCGGATCGGGGTTCTTGGCGAGGTTCTTGGCGGGGTTCTTGGCGGGGCTCATGGCGTGACTCTTAGCGGGGATCTTGGCGGCGTTCATGGTGCGAGGCACCCAAGACGCCGCAAGAATTGCAAGGCTTCCATGAGCGGCAGCCCCAAAACGGTGAAATAATCTCCGTCCACGCGTTCGAACAATTGTATGCCGAGACTTTCGACCTGATAGGCCCCGACGCTTGCGGTGACCGCTTCGGCGGCCGCGTCGAGGTAGAGATCGAGAAACCGGTCCGAGAAGGTGCGCATGGTCAGACGCGCCACGCCGACATGTTCGAACAGCACGGCGCCATGCTGCACGAAAGCGATCGCCGAGTGAAGTTCATGCGTGCGGCCGCGAAGCGCGCGTAGCTGCGATCGTGCCGCCTCGCGATTTGCCGGCTTGGCGAAGCGTTCGCCGCCGAGCGAAAGGGTTTGATCGGCGCCAAGTGTCAGCCGGCTGCTATATTCGCGTTCCACCGCGATCGCTTTTTCACGCGCCAGTAGTGCAGCGACCGCACCTACCGATTGTCGCACGGCAGCTGCCTCCAGACCGCGTTCGTCGAGATCGGCCGGATGCGCTTCGACAGACACACCCGCCGCCGTGAGCAGCATACGTCGCGCGCTACTTTGCGACGCCAGAACGAGTGGCGCGTTGGCAAGCCATAGTGCCATGCAGGCCTCAGGACATGGGTCAGGACATGGGGGCCTCAGCAGGCGTGGTGCCGCCGTCGCTCGCCGAGATGCGCAAGCACCGCGGCAGCGGTCTCTTCAATAGAGCGGCGGGTCACGTCGATCAGCGGCCAATTGTGCTTAGCGCATAGCCGCCGCGATGCCGCGACTTCCTCGGCGACCGCTTGCCGATCGATATACTGGTCGTCATCACGATGCGCTTTGAGCCCGAGCAGCCGGTTTTGTCGAATTTGTACAATCCGCTCTGGCGTCGCGTATAGCCCGACCACCAGAGGATGCTTGAGTGCTTCGACACGCGCGGGGAGGGGCACACCCGGAACCAACGGGACATTGGCCGTTTTGACACCACGGTTGGCGAGATAGATCGAGGTTGGCGTCTTGGACGTGCGCGAAACTCCGACGAGGACCACGTCAGCATCTTCGAGGTCGTCGATATGCTGCCCGTCGTCGTGCAGCATGGTGTAGTTGAGCGCATCGATGCGGCGGAAGTATTCAGCGTTAAGCGTATGTTGCGCGCCGACTTTGTGTGTTGATTCGGAGCCGAGATAAGATTGGAATAAGTGCAGCACCGGTCCCAGAATCGAAAGACAGGGGAGACCCAAGGCGCGGCACTTATCTTCGAGGCGCTCGACCAAGTTCTCCTCGAGCAATGTGTAGAGGACGATACCCGGAGCTTCTTCGATTTCCGCCAAAACTCGATCGAGCTGTTTTTGTGTGCGCACCAGCGGATGTACGTGCTCCACTGGCATGACCTTGGCATATTGCGCTGCCGCGGCCCGTGCGACGGTTATTAACGTCTCGCCGGTCGCATCCGATATAAGATGAAGATGAAAGTATCCTGCCGCGTGTACCATGGAACCAGCAAAGCCCAACGGGAAAAATTGTTAGCTACTGGGGAGAAGGCCATGGGTTTGTCTATGGTGCAAGCACATTACCCACTACAGCCTGTCGCCCGTCCACACGCCTGGCTGCGTGGCCTTTTATGCCCTAGTCGAAGCCAAAAGCGGTGAAATGTGGATATCGGTTTGAGAAACGATCCAGAACGATAACAAAACGGGTTAATTCCTTGGCTTGCGTTTACACGCTATGGAGGAGACCGAGCATGAGGATATGTGGGTAATTCGTGCATGAAGTGTGCAAGCCATTTTATGAGTCCAATCAACCCCTCAAGCACTACAACAGATTCTAAGAATCTATTTTTGTTAGGGATTAGGACGCAGTGAGCCAAGCTGTGATCAAACCGCTCACGCGCGTTCTCGCCGGCGAACGACAAACCATTCCGCCAGTCTGGCTCATGCGGCAAGCCGGCAGATATTTACCAGAATACCGTGCGCTACGGCGAAAGGTGGGTAACTTCCTCGATCTTTGCCTTGATCCGCAGCTGGCGACGGAAGTCACGTTGCAACCAATTCGTCGCTTTGGCTTCGATGCGGCTATCTTGTTTTCCGATATTTTGGTCGTCCCGTATGCGCTCGGCCAGGGCGTTTCATTCAGTGAAGCAAAAGGACCACGACTCGATGTGGCCGGTGAGGGCGCGCATTTGCGAAAATTGCGTCGCGAGCTCGATCACGAACGGCTTGCGCCGGTCTATGAAGCGATTAGGCAGGTCAAGGCGCAACTGCCAGGAAATGTCGCGCTGTTGGGTTTTTGCGGGGCACCGTGGACATTGGCGACGTATATGATCGCGGGAGCGGGAACGCCTGATCAAATTCCCGCTCGTGTTTTTGCCTATCGGGAGGCAAAAGCCTTCGCGGAATTGATCGACGTTCTTATTGAAGCCTCGGCGGCATATCTGATCCGGCAGTTTGAAGCTGGGATCGACGCGGCACAAATATTCGACTCATGGGCAGGGGTACTGCCATGCGATGAATTCGACAGATTCTGCATTCAACCCTGCGCCCGCATCATCGCCGCTGTGCGAGAGCGAATTCCGACGGCCAAATTCATCGGCTTTCCGCGCGGTGCCGGCAGCAAATTGGAACGTTACATTGATGCCGTTTCGATCGACGCAGTCAGCCTCGACTGGACAATCGATCTCGCTTTCGCACGCGACAGACTCCAGACACGCAAAGCCATTCAGGGCAATCTCGATCCTGTTGTGCTTCTAGCCGGGGGCAAGGCTCTTGATCAATCCATCGATCGTATATTGGAAAGTTTCAACGCCGGACCGTTTATCTTCAATCTCGGACACGGGGTGTTACCGGATACGCCGGTAGCACATGTCGAACAGCTCGTCGCGCGCGTCCGTGCCTCGGCCTGAGAGAGCGCTCGTCGCATGTATTTATGGATCAAGGCATTCCACGTCATTGCCGTTATCGCGTGGTTGGCGGGAATGCTCTATTTGCCGCGGCTATTCGTCTACCACTGCGCGGCCGAGAAGGGCTCGGTACAGTCTGAGACCTTCAAAACCATGGAGCGCCGATTACTCCGGATCATCCTCAATCCGGCAATGATCGCCACTTGGCTGCTGGGGCTTTGGCTCGCCTGGCTGGGCCCTGATTCTCGCTATGGATGGTTTGCCTCTGGCTGGCTTTCGGCCAAATTGGTGCTGGTGCTCGTGCTCTCCGCGCTGCACGGCGCCTGTGCACGTTGGGTGAAAGATTTTGCCACCGATCGCAACCAGCATTCCCAGAGATTCTATCGAATTATCAATGAAATACCGGCAATCTTGATGGCGGCCATTGTTATTCTTGCGGTGGTGAAACCGTTCTGACGGTAACGCGTTGCTAAGGCGAAATCCGCTTCGGCCCTTGCCTGAAGTGCGGTCTTTTCTTATCTTCAGGTTATCCCACCCAACGTAGGCGGATGCAGTTGCGTCTCGGCTCCAGCGGACTGGAGCCACCAGTGCATCGGGTTTAAGGCTCCCAAGCCTTTACAGCCCAAAGACCTGCGAATTCCTGCCACCGGCGACGTCACGATTAAACTCTGCCGCTGGCCAAAATTTCCATAGGACATTCTATGCGAGAAATGAAACTGCAAGAACTCAAAGCCAAGACTCCGGCGGAGCTTGTTTCCTTCGCCGAAGAACTCGAGGTCGAGAACGCCTCGACCATGCGCAAGCAGGAGCTGATGTTCGGCATCCTCAAACAGCTGTCTGCGCGCGAGACTGATATTGTCGGCGAAGGTGTCGTTGAAGTGCTGCCGGACGGCTTCGGCTTTTTGCGATCGCCGGAAGCAAATTATCTACCCGGCCCGGATGATATCTACGTTTCGCCGTCGCAAATCCGACGCTTCGGGTTGCGGACCGGCGACACAATCGACGGTCACATCCGCAGCCCGAAGGAGGGCGAGCGCTACTTTGCGCTACTCAAGGTCAATTCGCTTAATTTCGAGGATCCCGAGAAGGCGCGGCACAAGGTCAATTTCGACAATCTGACGCCGCTCTATCCGGACGAGTGGCTGAAGATGGAATATGAGGATCCGACCAAAAAGGATCTCTCGGCCCGAGTCATCGATATTGTCGCGCCGGTCGGCAAGGGGCAGCGCGCCTTGATCGTGTCGCCGCCGCGCACCGGCAAGACTGTGCTTCTGCAAAATATCGCGCATTCGATCACCCATAATCATCCGGAATGCTATCTCATCGTGCTCTTGATCGACGAGCGGCCGGAGGAAGTCACCGACATGCAGCGCTCGGTGAAAGGCGAGGTGATCTCCTCAACTTTCGATGAGCCGGCGGTGCGCCACGTTCAGGTCGCCGAGATGGTGATCGAAAAGGCCAAGCGTCTCGTTGAGCATGGCCGCGACGTCGTCATCTTGCTCGACTCCATCACCCGGCTCGGCCGCGCCTACAACACCGTGGTGCCGTCCTCCGGCAAGGTGCTCACCGGCGGTGTCGATGCCAACGCCTTGCAACGTCCGAAGCGCTTCTTCGGCGCGGCGCGCAACATCGAAGAAGGCGGTTCGCTGACGATCATTGCCACCGCGCTGATCGACACGGGCAGTCGCATGGATGAAGTGATCTTCGAAGAATTTAAGGGCACCGGCAATTCTGAGCTGATCCTCGACCGCAAAGTTGCCGACAAGCGGACATTCCCGGCGATGGACATCACCCGATCCGGCACGCGCAAGGAAGAACTCTTGGTGCCGCCGGATCAGCTCAAGAAGATGTACGTGCTGCGCCGCATCCTCAATCCGATGGGAACGATGGACGCGATCGACTTCCTGCTCGACAAGTTGCGCAATACCAAGAACAACTCCGAGTTCTTCGACTCGATGAATACGTGATCGGCTTCTCAGCCCTTACTCTGAAACGGTCACTTGATGCTTGATGCGCGTGAGTTGAACGCGACGTCGGGCTTGATAGAGCACGCCTTGCACAAACCGGCCACCAGTTTTGCACTGCCGCCCTGACTGAAATTGTAAAGCACAAATCGAAACGGTTCAGGCGATCACGAATGTCGGATCGTTTCGATCGCAGCAGCGATATCGGCCGGATCGGTCACCGGCAGCGAACAGGTTTCCCCGACGCAAATGAACGCCTGCGGCTCACGTGCCACGGCGAGCTTGTCGCGCGCCGGATGCCGGCGCGGCAGCGCCTCGGCCGCTGCGGCGTGAAGCACGATGCGATTGAGTGGCGGCAAGCGGCGCGCCGCTGTGAGCAGCGCGTCCGCAGCTGCGCCCTGCCCCGTCACCACGATCTCGGCGCCGCGCTGCCGCAAATCGAGGGCGTTGAGCATCGCCATGTGCATGTAAAGATTCTCGGCGATGAGCGGCGCGATGGCCGCGATTAATCGGTCCGCCTTGTCGCGCCAGGTATCGTCGCCGGACAACGCCGCGAGGCGAATAAGATTCTGCGCGGCGACAGCATTGTGATTCGGCGTGGCCTCGTCGGTTGTTGCAGCCGGACGAACGACGAGTCCGTCAGCATCGGCGGAAGTCAGGTAATAAGTACTGGTATCGGCAATAACGTAATCGCGATCCAACGCCTGTTGCCATTGCAGCGCGTGTTCAAGAAAACGTGGCGTGCCGGTCGCTTCGTAGAGCGCCAGCGCGGCGCGGATCATGGCAGCAAAATCAGAAGCGAGCCCCGGAAACGTGAGCTTACCGTGCCGCCACGAATGGCCGAGGCGATCGCCGCGTGCCATAGTGCCGGCCACAAAGTCAAAGGCGCACATTGCGTTTTCGAGCCACGCCGGCTCGTCCAGCATTGATGCGGCATTGGCAAGCGCTGCGATCATCAGTCCGTTCCAATCGGCTAGCACTTTATCGTCGAGGCCAGGCCGCACCCGCGGCGCACGCACCGAAAAAAGCTTTTCGCGTAACGCGGCAAGCCGCGCCTCGTCTGTGTCGGTGCGCGGCAGCGGCTTCAATCGGTTGAGGATGTTATGGCCTTCGAAATTACCCGCCGGCGTCACGTCGTAATGCCGCGTGAAAAATTCGCCGTCCTCGATGCCGAGCTGCCGGACCACTTCGTCATAGGACCAGACGTAGAACTTTCCTTCCTCGCCTTCTGAGTCGGCGTCAAGCGATGCCGAAAAAGCGCCCTCCTCTGTCGTCATTTCACGCTTAAGCCAACCGGCAGTTTCGTAGGCGCGCCGCCGATACAGGTCCTTGGCGGTGCGCTGATAAGCGATCGCCAAGAGTTCGAGCAGCTGCGCGTTGTCGTAGAGCATTTTTTCGAAATGCGGCACGAGCCAGCGCTCATCGACCGAATAGCGCGCGAAGCCGCCGCCGAGATGGTCGTAAATCCCACCTTCGCAGATGTGGTCGAGCGTAATTTCCACCGCCGCGAAATACCGCGCCTCGCCAGTGCGTAGCCCGGCGCGCCAGAGAACTTCGAACAAGGCGGCTTGCGGAAATTTCGGTGCACCACGCGTGCCGCCGTTGACCGGATCGATGAGGCCGCCGAGCTGCCGCGCGGCGTTGTCAAGTTCGGCGCGGCCGATCGTTGCGCTATCGGCAGGGCGTGCCGCAGCCGCAAGCCGCTCCATCAGCGCGGTACGGTTGCGCTCGATCTTGGCCGGCTCTTCGCGGAACAGCCGCGCGAATTCGCGCAACACATCGACGAAGGCGGGCTTGCCGTAGCGAGACGTCTTCGGGAAATAAGTCCCGCCCCAGATCGGCTCGCCGGCGGGAGTGAGAAACATGGTCAGGGGCCAGCCGCCGTGCTCGCCCAGGTGATGCAGCGCCGCCATGTAGATCTGATCGATGTCAGGCCGTTCCTCGCGATCCACTTTGATATTGATGAAGAGTTCGTTCATCACGCGGGCGGTGGACTCGTCCTCGAAACTCTCGTGCGCCATCACATGGCACCAATGGCAAGCGGCGTAGCCGACCGAGAGGAGAATGGGCTTGTTGTTGCGCTTTGCTGCAGCCAGCGCCTCAGGTCCCCAAGGCCACCAATCGACCGGGTTGTCCTTGTGCTGAAGGAGATAGGGACTGGTCTCTTCGCCGAGGCGATTCCGGCCGGTATCGGCAAACGGCTGAGTCGATGATTGCATTGACGGCTGCGTTGACATGGACGCACCGTAGCAAGTAGCCCGCTTTGCGCGAAGCGCGGACTCAATGGACGCCAACCCTGCATCATGGCCGATCGTTCCACCATCTTTGCGCTGTCCTCTGGCCGGCCGCCGGCCGCGATTGCGGTGATACGCATTTCCGGCCCGCAAGCTGGGCTTGCGCTTGAGCGATTGACGGGTCGCGTGCCGAAGCCGCGCCAGGCCGCGCTCGTTCGCGTGCGCGAGCCGAGTAGGGGGGAAGCGATCGATGAGGCGTTAGCGCTGTGGTTCCCGGCGCCGCGGAGTGAGACCGGCGAGGACGTTGCGGAATTGCAGCTGCACGGCGGTCATGCGGTGATCGCCGGCGTTCTGAAAGCGCTAGCCGCAATCGAAGGCTGCCGAATGGCCGAGCCCGGCGAATTCGCGCGGCGCGCCTTCGAAAACGGCAAACTTGATCTCACCGCGGTGGAAGGGCTCGGCGATCTCATCGCCGCTGAGACCCCAGCGCAGCGGCGGCAAGCATTCCGACAGTTGAAGGGTATGATCGGCGACCGCGCCGAGGCTTGGCGCGCCCGACTCATTGAAGCGTTGGCGCTGGTCGAAGCGCGCATCGACTTTTCCGACGAAGCCGACGTACCTGAGAGTCTAATTACGCCGGCCGCGGCAATTGCACGAAGCCTGCGCGATGAGATTGCCGCCGCTCTTACCGACGGACACCGCGGTGAGCGGTTGCGCGATGGTCTCGTCGTGGCCATCGCCGGATCACCCAATGTTGGCAAATCAACACTGTTCAACCGGTTGGCGCGGCGCGAAGCCGCGATCGTTTCGCCGTACGCCGGCACCACACGCGACGTCATCGAAGTGCATCTGGAGATCGACGGGTGTCCAATGACAGTCATGGACACGGCAGGCATTCGCGACAGCGCGGAACCGGTGGAGCAGGAGGGTGTGCGGCGCGCTCGCGCCCGCGCGGCCGAAGCTGATTTGGTGCTGTGGGTCACTGACGTATCGGCCGGAGACCCAACCTGCGCAGAGCCACCGCAATTAACTAAAGGCGCGCCGCAGTGGCACATCAAGAACAAGATTGATTTGCTGAGGAACCGCGCGCGCGGCGTGGCGACAACCCGCGCAAAGCAGCACCGCAAAAAAAATGAATGTGAGTTCGTTTTTTCAATTTCAGCGGAACGCGGCGAGGGGCTCGACGCATTGTTTGGTGCGTTGGCCGACTTCGCGAAGGGTTATTTCGGCGGCGTCGAAACGTCCCTGGTGACCCGCACGCGTCACCGTCGCGCGCTGGAGGAGACCATTGCAGCTTTAGACCGCGCCTTCGCCGAAGCGGCGTCCGACAATCCGCGCGAGGAGCTCATTGCCGAAGAACTGCGGCAGGCGACCTCGGCCCTGGGCCGCCTCACCGGCCGGATCGACGTCGAGGACGTCCTCGACAAGATCTTCCGCGATTTCTGCATTGGTAAATGACTCGTTAATACGCGGTCTGGGCTGCGATACTTACGGCTGTTTCACGTGAAACAGGGTTTTGACCGACCAATTTTGACCGGACATGGCGCTTTCACTAAAACGGCGGCGAATCCGGTGAGCCGATGGACGATCGTTTCGATGTGATTGTGGTGGGTGGCGGTCACGCCGGCTGCGAGGCGGCCGCGGCTGCGGCGCGCATGGGTGCGCAAACCGCACTCATCACCCAGCGGTTTGCGACTGTCGGCGCCATGTCCTGCAATCCGTCGATTGGCGGCTTGGGCAAAGGGCATTTGGTTCGCGAGATCGATGCGCTCGACGGATTGATGGGCCGGGTCGCCGATGCCGCGGGTATCCAATTTCGCCTGCTCAATCGCCGCAAAGGGCCGGCGGTGCGCGGGCCGCGGGCGCAGGCTGACCGCAAGCTTTATGCAGCGGCCATGCAAGACGCCATCCGCACCACCGCAAACCTGACGGTGATAGAGGGCGAGGTCGACGACTTGCTCGGCACCGAACGAGTCACTGGCGTTCGTCTGCGCGATGGCCGCGAGTTTCAAACAAAGGCGGTCGTTCTGACTACCGGCACGTTTTTGCGCGGCCTCATTCATATCGGCGAGCGGCAAATTCCAGCGGGCCGCATGGGCGAGGGGCCGGCACTCGGACTTTCGGCAACGCTGGAGCGCGTCGGCTTCGAGCTTGGACGTTTGAAGACGGGTACACCGGCGCGGCTCGACGGTACGACGATCGACTGGCGTAGCGTGGAAATTCAGCCGGGGGACGATCCGCCTGAGCCGTTTTCCGTGCTCACCGAACGCATCACCAACCGCCAGGTCGAATGCGGTATCACCCGCACAAACACGGCGACGCATGCGATCATCCGCGCCAATGTCCACCGCTCGCCGATGTATTCCGGTCAGATCCAGAGTCGGGGTCCGCGCTACTGCCCATCGATCGAGGACAAGATCGTTCGTTTCGGCGAGCGCGATGGTCATCAGATTTTCCTGGAGCCAGAGGGGCTCGACGACACCACCGTTTATCCGAACGGCATCTCAACCTCGTTGCCGGAGGATGTGCAGGCGGCGCTGATCGCGACCATTCCAGGCCTTGAGCGCGCGCGGGTCATGCGACCCGGTTACGCCATAGAATACGATCACGTCGATCCGCGTGAGCTTCATCCAAGTTTGGAGACGAAGCGCTTGCGCGGACTGTTTCTCGCTGGGCAAATCAACGGCACCACTGGCTATGAGGAAGCGGCGGCGCAAGGACTCGTCGCCGGCCTTAATGCGGCGTCGGGCGCCGGCGACGCGGCGCCGATCTTGTTTGATCGCGCGGAAGGCTATCTCGGCGTTATGATCGACGACTTGGTGACGCGCGGCGTTACCGAGCCATATCGGATGTTCACGTCGCGCGCCGAATACCGGCTGACTTTGCGCGCCGATAATGCCGACCAGCGCCTGACGGGCAGGGGCATCGCCCTCGGTTGCGTCGGCCGCGGGCGGGCCGATCGCCACCGCGCCAAAATGGCCGCTCTCGAAGCGGCACGTTATATGGCGCGGTCATTGACTTTGACGCCAAACGAAGCGGCGCGCAGTGGGCTCATTTTGCGCCGCGACGGCCAGCGCCGCTCCGCTTTCGATATCTTGTCGTACCCGGAACTTGGCATTGTTGATCTGGCACGGATCTGGCCGGCCTTTGGTGAACTTGATGTCAAGATCGCGGCGCAGCTCGAGATCGACGCCAAATATCACGTCTATCTCAGCCGTCAGACGGCCGACGTCGAATCCTATCGCCGCGACGAAAACCTGGTTCTGGACGAGAACCTCGATTACGCGAACTTGCCCGGGCTATCGAACGAGGTGCGCCAGAAATTACAGTCGCACCGGCCGCGCACGATTGGACAAGCCGGCCGCATCGATGGCGTGACGCCCGCGGCGTTGACGCTCTTGGTCGCGCACATGCGCCGCCCGCGCGCCAAGTCCGAAAGCAAGTCGACAAGCGAGTCGACAAGCAAGTTGGCAAGTGGCGCGGCCTGACCTTGCGGCCGATCGCGCTCGCGCGTTCGCGCTTGTTCCTGTTTCACGTGAAACAACCGCTCGGCTCGATCGCTTTACCGCGCTGTTGCTGGACTGGCAGAGCCGCATCAATCTGATCGCAGCCTCGACCGTGCCAGTGCTGTGGACCCGGCATATTGCTGACTCGCTCCAGCTTCTCGCCATCGCGCCGGATGCACGAAAATGGGTCGATCTCGGTTCCGGCGGGGGATTTCCCGGCGTGCCGATCGCGTGCGCGTTGGCCGAGCAGGGTTCGGCGGAGGTTCACTTGATCGAAAGCAACAAAAAGAAAGCCGCCTTCTTACGCGAAGCCGTTCGCATTACTGGCGCGCCGGCCATCGTTCATGCCGTCCGCATTGCCGATTTTTGCCAGAGCTTTCGCGGTGCGCTTGATGCGGTCACCGCACGCGCACTGGCGCCATTGCCGGAATTACTTTCGATCGCATATCCGCTGTTGAAAAAAGGGCCTCAAGGCGTGTTCCCCAAGGGACAAGATGTGGAAGCCGAATTGACCGAAGCCGCTAAATGTTGGAGCATTCAGGCCTCTTTAGTTCCGAGTCGGACTGATCCAGAATCGCGCGTGGTGCTGATTCGCCGTGCTGAGCCGACGCGGAAGCAGTAAACAATCGCGCAATCTCAGATTGTGGATAGCGCGCAAAGGTTGCAGGAAAGCCACTTTATGACGGAAGCTGCCATCTCATCTACGCCGCTTGCGGATTTCTCCGCCCCGGATCAGGCGCGCCTGGCCCTTGCAGTGAAGGCGCCGCGGGTGCTCGCCATCGCCAACCAGAAAGGTGGCGTCGGCAAGACCACGACCGCAATCAATCTCGGTACCGCGCTCGCCGCGATCGGCGAGGACGTCTTGGTCGTGGATCTCGATCCGCAAGGAAATGCTTCGACGGGACTTGGTCTCGATCGCCGCAATCGACGCTACTCGACTTATGACGTGCTCACCGCGCAAGCGACGCTGCGCAATGCGATCGTTCCCACCGCGGTGCCCCGGCTTCATGTTGCGCCTTCCACGCTCGATCTATCCGGGCTCGAGCTCGAGATCGGGCAAGCGCGCGACCGCGCGTTCCGCTTGCGCAACTCGCTTGCAAGCTTGAACGCGCAAGACGGCACGCGGTTCGCTTACGTTCTGGTGGATTGCCCACCATCGCTGAATCTTTTGACGATCAACGCCATGGCGGCGGCGAATGCAATTCTCGTTCCGTTACAATGTGAATTTTTTGCGCTCGAAGGACTCTCGCAATTGCTCAAGACGGTTGAAACGGTGCGTGCGCAGCTCAATCCCGAGCTCACGATTCATGGCATCGTGCTGACCATGTTTGACGCACGCAACAATTTGTCGTCTCAGGTCGTCGCCGATGTGCGCGAGTTCATGGGAGCAAAAGTCTACGACACTATTGTTCCGCGTAACGTACGTGTCTCCGAAGCGCCGTCCTACGGTAAGCCCGTGCTGGTCTACGATCTTAAATGCAGCGGCAGCGAAGCTTACCTGCGGCTCGCGACAGAGGTTATTCAGCGCGAGAAAATCCTGTGCGCGCGATGAGCGTTGCCAGATGAGGCCGTTGCTATGAGCGTTAATCCGGGAAAATTGACAGACGATCCGGCGCGGTCGCGATTGGGACGCGGCCTTGCCGCGTTGATCGGCGAAATGGCCGCTGAAACGTCCGTCGATCGACCGCGCGGCCAGCGCCGATTGCCCACAATTGCTTTGCGCCCCAATCCACGCAATCCGCGGCGCGCCTTTTCAAATGAAGAGCTCGACGAGCTGGTCGCCTCGTTGCGTGAGCGCGGAATCATCCAGCCGATCATTGCCCGGCCGGTGTCGGGCGTTTCAGATGTCTATGAGATCATCGCCGGCGAACGTCGCTGGCGCGCGGCCCAGCGGGCCGGCTTGCACGAAGTACCGGTCGTCATCGTCGAGGCCACCGATGCGGAAGCATTGCAGCTTGCGATCATCGAAAATGTTCAGCGCGCCGATCTCAATCCGCTCGAAGAAGCTGAAGGTTATCGCGCCCTGATGGAAGAGTTCGGCAACAGCCAGGACGAGATCGCCAAAATCATCGGCAAGAGCCGGAGCCATGTCGCCAATACGTTGCGGCTTTTGAAACTGCCCGAAACGATAAAGTCCTACATTCACGCCGGTAAGCTTTCCGCCGGTCATGCCCGAATGTTGGTCGGGCAGCCTGATGCCGAGAGACTGGCCGAGGAAATCGTTGCCCGCGGACTCAATGTGCGTCAGGTCGAAAGCCTTGCGCGCGAATCGACTGAGCGCGGCGGTAAGACGCGCGGCGTCCGAGCGCTGCGCCGCGATGGGCGGAAAAACGCCAGTCTTGTCGCGCTGGAAAAACGCATATCGGATGCGCTCGGGCTTGTCGTTAGCATTGACGAAGGCAAGCGCGGCGGCGTTCTGACAATCCGTTATCGTAGTCTTGATCAGCTCGATAACGTGCTGCGACGACTGGAAAAGCGCTAGCGCCTCGGAAGACGGCGGCAGGGAGGAACAAAAAAACCGGTCGCGCGGGCTAGCTTTTCACATTCTCAAGCACAGTCTCTTGGCGCCGAGATTGCGCCACTGTGCGCAGCAAAATAATGAGCTCGCCTTTAAGGGTGTCGGCTATTCCGCCGCGGCCTGGCCGCTGGACGATCCGAATCTCCGCTCGATGTAATCGACGACGATCTTCTTGAAATCGGTGGCGAGTGTCGGGCCGCGCAGCGTCATCGCCTTTTTGCCGTCGATGAAAACCGGGGCCGTCGGCTGCTCGCCGGTCCCCGGCAGTGAAATGCCGATATCGGCGTGTTTGGATTCGCCGGGGCCGTTGACGATGCAACCCATCACCGCGACGTTGAGTCCCTCCACGCCCGGATAACGGGTTTTCCATTCCGGCATGGAGTCGCGAATGAAGCTTTGGATATTGGCCGCGAGCTCCTGGAAAGTGGTGGAAGTCGTGCGGCCGCAGCCAGGACAGGCCGCGACCAACGGCACGAACGTGCGCAGACCCAAAGTCTGCAGCAATTCCTGCGCGACCTTCACTTCAAGCGTGCGATCGCCGTTCGGCTCGGGCGTAAGCGAAATACGTACCGTGTCGCCGATGCCTTGCTGCAGCAACACTCCCATAGCCGCCGATGAGGCAACGATTCCCTTCGAACCCATGCCCGCCTCGGTGAGGCCGAGATGCAAGGCGTAATCACAGCGTCGCGCTAGCTCGCTGTAAACCGCGATGAGATCTTGGACGGCAGACACCTTGGCCGAGAGAATGATCTTCGAGCGCGGTAGCCCGATTTCTTCGGCGCGCGCGGCCGACAACAACGCCGACTGCACCATCGCCTCGCGTGTCACGTCGCGGGCGTCGACAGGTTGGTTGGAACGCGCATTCTCGTCCATCAGATGCGTGAGCAGCTCCTGGTCGAGCGAGCCCCAATTGGCGCCAATGCGCACCGGCTTGTTGTGCCGGATTGCGGTCTCGACGATGGCGCTAAACTGTCGGTCCTTCTTTTCTTTGAAGCCGACATTGCCTGGATTGATGCGGTATTTGTCGAGCGCTTCGGCGCAAGCGGGGTGATCCGCCAGAAGCTTGTGGCCGATGTAGTGGAAATCGCCGACGATTGGTACATCAACGTTCATCTTGGCGAGCCGGTCTTTGATTTGAGGGACGGCGGCCGCCGCCTCGTCGCGATCCACGGTGATACGCACGATTTCCGAACCAGCGCGGGCCAAGGCCGCCACCTGTTTCGCTGTGGCCTCGGCATCGGCGGTGTCGGTATTGGTCATTGATTGCACCACGATCGGCGCGCCGCCGCCGACGGTTACAGCACCGACTTTGACGCCGATCGTGCAGTGCCTGGAGGCTGGGCGGGGAAACGCTATCATTAGCAATTCCTTAAGTCGATCAGTTACTTAAGAACAGGTTCCATTACTGCCGGCAGCGCCGGCAGCAGCGTGATGCCATGCATATAACGTCATCGCGGCCGATTGACGAGGAGGAGCCCGGCGGCGACTAGCGCGACTGCAATGGCAAAGGCCGGAGTGAGTGGCTCATTGAGAACGAGGTGACCCGCAGCCACGCCAAAAAGCGGCGTCAGGAAGGTTAAGACCGACAGCCGCGCAGCCGAATAACGGATAATCAACACGAACCAAATCGTAAAAGTGATGCTGACTACATAGATCGTCTGATAAGCAAAAGCGCCGAGCGCCAGCGCCGAAGGCGCCGTCGCAATATGTTCGCCGACAATCATTGCAGCGACGCCAAGGAGCGGCGCCGAGACGACCAGCTGGTAGAGCGGGGTCTTTTCGGCGCTGATCCGGTTGAGCGCGCTAGCTTTGATGGTGAGCGTGGTTGCCGCCCATGCGGCCGCGGCGCCGACCAGCATGATGTCGCCGACGGTTTGCCATGCAGTGTTCGCCGGCGTCGGCAAGCCGAAAGCAATGACGATGCCGAGGAAGGACAGCGCCAGGCCGAGCCATTGCGACAGGTGAAAATGGTCGCCGGGAACAAGCCATCGCGATCCGATCACCACAAAGAATGGCGCCAGATAGAGGAACAGAACGCCGCGTGTGGCGGTGGTCCAAACCAGACCGCGATAGATCAGCAGAAATTCAAGCGCGAACAGGAGGCCGGCAAGAATTCCGGCGCGCAGGGTACCGTCGCGTTTGAACAAAGGAATTCCGCGCGCCTGAGTCCAGACACCGACCAGGAGCGCTGCAATCACGGAACGCGCCGAGGATTGAATGAGCGGCGGAATGTCGTGGATCGCAAGTTTGATCGCGACATTGTTGAAACCCCAGCTCAGGCAAAGTCCGATTGTCACTGCGATCGCAGTTGCATCGAGCGGACGCGGCGACGGAGGGGATGTCACTGTGATGATTTGATCTACGGGCTTATCTGTCGCGGCAATGGGCGCAAATGCCGGCAACTTCGATGAGCGGACTCTTCGGCGAAAAGCCGACCGCGCGTGAGGAGGCCTTCAGCGCTTCGGCGGCCGCTCCGCCCGGCGCTTCGCCGACCGCGCCGCACTTCTCGCAAATGAGGAAAATGACAAGATCGTCGCCGCCGTGATTGTGCACACAAGCGACAAAGGCGTTGCGGCTCTCGATACGGTGGACGAGACCATTGTCGCACAGGAAATCGAGCGCGCGGTAGATCGTGATCGGCGCCGGACGCGTCTTCTGCTGCAGCCGATCGATGATTTCGTAGGCTCCAAGTGGGCGATGGCTCGTCAACAAAGCTTCGAGCACTTGCCGGCGCATCGGGGTGAGCCGCTGGGCACGCGCGGCGCATTGCGCTTCGGCGTGCGCAATGGCGGCGCTGGTGCAGCGCTCGTGATCGTGATCCGGGGCGGGGAAAATTGCCGGCGACATGGTTGCCTGGACCTATGTGCTGTGCGGCCCGCGCTGGAGCAACGCCGCACCGGCAGTCTAATGGATCGCCCGCCGATCGAAAAAAGCCATTTCGCAAAGCGATCCCCACCCCAATTTTATATTGCACTGCAGCAAAAAGGAGCCCACATTCTCGGGCAGAATGCGAGGTTTGCCACCCCAACAAGCGGAAACACTCATGCTGCAAGGAAAATCGGCGCTCGTCACCGGCTCCACCTCGGGCATCGGCCTCGCCATCGCCCGTGCGCTGGCCGCGCAGGGCGCCAATATCACCATCAACGGCTTTGGCGACAAAGTCGCGATCGAAAAAGAGCGGACGGCGATCGAGAACGACTACAAGGTCAAGGCAATTTACTCGCCCGCCGACATGAGCAAACCCGGCGAGATAGCGGATATGGTTCGCACCAGCGAGAAGACCTTCGGCTCGGTCGATGTGCTCGTCAACAATGCCGGCATCCAATTCGTCTCGCCGATCGAGGAGTTTCCGGTCGAGAAATGGGATCAGATTATCGGCATCAATCTGTCGTCGGCCTTTCATACGATCCGCGCCGCCGTGCCTGGAATGAAATCGCGAAAATGGGGTCGAATTATCAATACGGCATCCGCACATTCGCTGGTCGCCTCTCCGTTCAAAGTCGCCTACGTGTCCGCCAAGCACGGCCTTGCCGGACTGACCAAGACGGTCGCGCTCGAACTCGCAACTTTCGGCATCACCTGCAACTGCATCAGCCCGGGCTATGTATGGACGCCGCTCGTTGAAAAACAGATTCCCGATACTGCGAAAGCTCGCGGCATAACCGAGGAGCTGGTCAAACGCGACGTTTTGTTGGCGGCGCAGCCGACAAAGGAATTCGTCACTGTCGAGGAGGTCGCCGATCTCGCCGTTTATCTTTGCTCCGATGCGGCAAAAGCGATCACTGGCGCCAACCTTTCCATAGACGGCGGCTGGACGGCGCAATAGCGCGCTTCGGCTTAATCGCTGAGGCAAATCGAAGCGCGCGACGCTAATTTCGCATTTCCGCTGTGTGTCGTCGGCTCGGTCGAGCAGACGCGGAAGGTCATGCTTGATGAAAAACATCTTGTCCTCGCTGATGCCCGCCCGCGGAGCGGAGCAAAGAGTATCGGCGACCACCAAACGCATAAATCTGGCGCTGCAAGGTGGCGGCGCACACGGCGCTTTTACCTGGGGCGTGCTCGATCAAATTCTCAGTGATGAACGGCTCAGCATCGAGGGAATCTCTGGTACTTCCGCCGGCGCTGTGAATGCCGTCATGCTCGCAGACGGGATCTGCCGCGGCGGGCGCGAAGAAGCGCAGAAACGGCTCGCCGACTTCTGGCGTTCGGCATCGAGCACCGGCAATCTTCCGGCATTGCAGCGCACGGTCGTGGAGCGGCTGCTATCTTTCACGCCGCTCGAGGGCACGCCAGTCCAAGCCTGGTTCAATGCCTTGTCGCGTTATTTTTCGCCTTATGACGTTAATCCGCTCAACATCAATCCGTTGAAGGATCTCATCGAGCGTTTTGTCGATTTTGAAACGCTTCGCGCCAACACCGATCTGCAGCTGTTCATCTCGGCGACCAATGTGCAGACCGGGCGCGTGCGAATCTTCCCGCGCGACAAGATCACGGCCGATGCGGTGATGGCATCCGCCTGTCTACCGCTGTTGTTTCGCGCCGTGGAAATCGATGGCGTGCCCTATTGGGATGGCGGCTATCTCGGCAACCCGGTGATCTTTCCGTTCTTTCGCACCACGGCGACCGAGGACGTGCTCGTCGTGCAAATAAACCCGCTGGTCCGGCAATCGACGCCGACGTCCTCGAGCGAGATTATGAATCGCATCAACGAGATCACGTTCAACTCATCGCTTATTGCCGAATACCGCGCCATCGAGTTCGTTGCGCGCCTGATCGATCAAGGCAAGCTGCCGCGCGGTATTGGCCCTGGGGAATATCGCCGCATCAACGTGCATCGCATCGTGCTCGACCGCTTCGGCACGCATCTCGATACGTTCAGCAGGCTCTCCACCGATTATGACTTTTTCGACATGCTTCACCTCAGCGGCAAACGCGCGGCGCGGCGTTTCCTTGACGACCACTTCGACGATATCGGCGTAAAGAGCACGGTCGACCTGCGCGCCGAGGCGCAAGCCGAATGGGCGTGATAGATTTGTGGCCAAGGCATAGCTCAAGTCAGCGGCCATGCCTGAAGAAATGCGAGCCGTAATCCCCGGCATCGCGCCGCTTGTCACCGCAGCGGTCGGCGCGGCGCGGCTTGACGTCTGCGTTGCCGACATCACCACGCTTGCCGCGGATGCGATCGTCAATGCCGCGAATCGCACCCTGCTCGGCGGCGGCGGGGTCGACGGCGCGATCCATCGCGCCGCCGGCCCGGATCTGCTCGCCGAATGCCGAACGCTCGGCGGCTGCGACACCGGTTCGGCGAAGATTACGCGCGGCTTTAGGCTGCCGGCGAAGCACGTCATCCACGCCATCGGCCCGGTTTGGCGAGGAGGGGTGGGCGGCGAGGACGAGTTGCTCGCGTCCTGTTATCGAACCGCCCTCGCCCTTGCTGCCACGTATCGCCTAACATCCATTGCCTTTCCCGCGATATCGACTGGCGTCTACGGATTTCCGGCTGATCGGGCGGCGCGTATTGCGGTCGGTACAGTCACCGCCGACCTCGCTGGATCCGACCGCGGCATCACGCAAATCGTTTTCTGCTGCTTTGCTCAGGGCGCGGCCGATCACCATCTGACCGCCTTTACCGAGCTCGGCTTGGCCTGACGAATCTCGCGGGAATTAGGCCCCCCTTCTCGTCAATTGAAGCCCGGCCGTTCCGCACAAATTTGACTTGCAGAATTAATAAGTGAGCTTATATTATGCAAGCTTCTATAACCAGATTTCGCCATGGCCCCGCGCTCGCTCAATCGAGAATTTGCTTTCTTGCTCAACGATGTAGCTCGCATGCTGCGGACCTATGCCGACCACAAAGCCGGACAGTTCGGCATTACGCGAGCACAGTGGACAGTGCTCGCTCGCCTCGACCGCTTCGAAGGCCTCAAGCAATCGGAACTCGCCGAAATGCTGGACCTGCAGCCGATCACGCTGACGCGTCTTTTGGATCGTCTGTGTGCCAGCGGGTTGATCGAGCGCCGGCCGGACCCGAACGATCGCCGCGCCAACCGCCTCTACCTCACAGCGGCCGCTCGCCCGCTGCTCGAGCGGCTCGGTGAGCTCGGCGAAGAGCTGACCGCAACCGCGCTTGCAGGCGTGGACCGCGCCGCCGTCGAGCGCATGGTCGCCGAGCTTGCGACCGTGAAAGAAAACTTAAGGCAAGCCAATGCGCAACGCACTGTCACCGCGCCCGCCGGAGAACGGCGTTATGGCTGAGACCGTTCTAAAAATCGTTCCCAGAAAACGCGACGAAACGCCGGACCGGGTCAGAACGCTGCCGACCGAACCGGCCACCACACCGGCCGACTCTAAGATCAAACGCATGCGCCAAAGGCCGCGATGGCCTTTGACGCGTAAGGAGCGAGTACGCTGGGCACTGTTTGCCCTTCTGCCGCTTGTGCTGATCCTGGGCGGCTATTGGTACGTCACCGGCGGCAAAATCATGTCGACCGATGACGCCTACGTGAATGCACGGAAAGTCGGAATTTCGACGGACGTTGCCAGCATCGTGCAGGCGGTTGATGTCACCGACAACGAGCACGTTAGCGCAGGGCAGGTACTCTATCGGCTCGATCCGAAGCAATTTCAAATCGCGCTCGACAACGCCAACGCCAATCTCAAACAGATGGCTCTGTCGATCGATGCAATGAAGCAGGACTACCAGCATATGCTCAGCGACGCGGCGGCGGAGGAGGCGCAGGTCGCGCTCGATCAAACAAATTACGATCGCGACGCAAAACTGTTGCGTAGCGGCACGGTTTCACAGGCCGTCTACGACCAGGCGCAATACACTTTGCAAACCAATAAGAGCAAGCTCGATTCGTTGCGCCAGCAAGCGCAGACGCAGCTCGCCCGGCTGAGCGGTGATCCCAGTATTCCGACAACCGAGCATCCGCGATACCGCCAAGCGCAGGCTCAAGTAGCGGAAGCACAGCGCGAACTCGATCATACCGTAGTTAGGGCGCCATTCTCCGGCACGGTGACTGACGTGCCCAGCATAGCGCCGGGTAAATATCTCGCCGCCTCGACGACCGCGTTCTATCTCGTCGACACCGACCACGTTTGGGTCGACGCCAACCCGAAGGAAACGGATTTGACCTATGTCCGAGCCGGCCAACCGGCGATCGTGACGGTCGACACCTATCCGAATGTCGTTTGGCACGGCACAGTCGAGAGTATAAGTCCATCCGCAGCGCAAGAATTCTCGCTGCTGCCGGCGCAAAATACTAGCGGCAATTGGGTCAAGGTTGTTCAGCGCGTTCCAATGCGCGTGCGGGTAGATACCAACGATCCAAAGCTACCGCCGCTGCGCGCCGGGATAAGCGTCGAGGTCGATGTCGATACCGCTCACGCCCGCGGGCTACCGCATTTCCTGACAGCGCTGTTCCGAGGCTGAACTATGATCGTCGAGCGCGCAACGGAGCGCACCAATCGCGGCGCGATTACGCTTTGCGTCATTCTCGCCACTCTGATGCAGGCGCTGGATACGACTATTGCCAATGTCGCGCTGCCCTACATGCAAGGCAGTGTCTCGGCGAGCCAAGATCAGATCGATTGGGTGCTAACGTCTTACATCGTTGCTGCGGCTATTATGACGCCGCCAACCGGCTTTCTCGCTGGCCGTTTCGGATCCAAGCGTCTCTTCCTCGTCTCTATCGGAGGCTTCACGCTCGCCTCCATGCTCTGCGGCATGGCGCAATCGTTAACGCAAATTGTGTTGTTCCGGCTGATGCAAGGCGCGTTCGGTGCGGCCCTGGTCCCCCTGTCACAGTCCGTCCTGTTCGATATCTATCCAAAGGAACGCCAAGGATTCGCCATGGGGCTGTTTGGCGTCGGCGTCATGGTGGGCCCCGTGCTGGGGCCGGTGCTCGGCGGTTGGCTCACCGAAAATTACAGTTGGCGTTATGTCTTCTACATCAACTTGCCGATTGGCATTATCGGCCTAATCGGTATGAGCGTGTTCCTGCCCGAAACCAAGCGCAATACGAGCGCGAAGCTCGACTGGCTAGGGTTCGGCACGTTGAGCGTCGCGCTCGGCGCGCTTCAGGTCCTGCTCGACCGCGGGGAAATCAAGGATTGGTTTAGCTCTGGCGAAATCGTCGTGGAGGCGATCGTCGCGGCGTGTGCGCTCTATCTGTTCCTTGTTCATACCTTCACGACGGAAGAGCCTTTTGTGCGGCCGGCGCTGTTTCGGGATCGCAATTTTGCGGCCGGCGTGATTTTCGTCGCCGTCATCGGCCTCACTTACTATGCTTCGCTGGCGCTGCAGCCGCCCTATCTGCAAAATCTCATGAATTATCCGGTCGTAACCGCCGGCATCATCATGGGCCCGCGCGGGATCGGTACCATGGTTGCGATGCTCATTGTCGGTCGTCTGGTGGGTCGCCTGGATACGCGACTGTTGCTTGCTATTGGTCTTGGACTTACGGCCTGGTCGTTCCACGCCATGACCGGCTGGACGCCGGACGTTTCGCAAGCCGAGATCGTCCGCGTTAGTGTAGTGCAAGGCGTCGGTCTCGGCTTTGTTTTTGTTCCGCTAAGCGCAGCGACATTGTCAACGCTATCGCCCGAGCAGCGCACCGAAGGCGCCGGCTTCTACAATCTGTCGCGTAATATTGGATCCAGCGTCGGCATTTCCGTGGTCAATGCATTGCTGACGCGTAATACGCAGGTCAATCACGCCTCGATCGCGGAGCATGTGACGGCGGTGAACCGTGGCCTGGAAAATCCCGCCATTCAGCATTTTTGGGATCCTTTTTCGGCCGCTGGCAGGACGGCGCTCGATGCGGTCATCACCCAACAGGCACAGATCATCGCCTATATTGACGATTACAAGCTGCTGATGATTGCAACCTTGGCGGTACTGCCGCTGTTGCTGGTGCTCAAGCGCCGGTCGGACGGCAATTCAGGCAGTCAAGTGCCGCTTTTGGACTAGCGCCGGCTCGCGTGTGTGGGCGCTGGTTCTTGGAGTCGCCAAAGGCCTCCGCGGAACGCGGACTTTACTCGGCCGCGCCACCTGCCGCCGCCTCGCGTGGCTCGCCGCCTTCCGCCTTTTGCTTAGCTTCGAGATCCTCGCCGGTCTGCTGATCAACCGCCTTCATCGACAAACGCACCTTGCCGCGCTCGTCGAAGCCGAGCAGCTTCACCTTCACCTTGTCGCCTTCCTTGACGACATCAGTGGTCTTCTGCACGCGCCGCGGCGCCAGTTGACTGATGTGCACAAGCCCATCCTTGGCACCGAAAAAGTTCACGAAGGCGCCGAAGTCCATGACCTTGACGACGGTGCCTTCGTAGATGTGGCCGACCTCGGGTTCCGAGGCGATCGACTTGATCCAGTTGATCGCCGCTTTGATCGATTCCGCCTTCGCGGAGGCGACCTTTACGGTGCCGTCGTCGGAGATGTCGATCTTGGCGCCAGTCTTTTCCACGATCTCGCGGATGACCTTGCCGCCCGAGCCGATGACTTCGCGGATCTTGTCGACCGGGATCGAGAATACTTCGATCCGCGGTGCGTGCTCGCCGAGCTCAGCGCGAGCGGAAGTGATGGCCTTGCCCATTTCGCCGAGAATGTGCATCCGCCCGTCCTTGGCCTGGGCAAGCGCGATCCGCATGATCTCTTCGGTGATACCCGCGATCTTAATGTCCATCTGCAGCGAGGTAACGCCGCGTTCGGTGCCGGCGACCTTGAAATCCATGTCGCCGAGATGATCCTCATCGCCAAGGATATCGGAGAGAACTGCGAAACGTTCCTCCTCCTTGATCAGGCCCATCGCGATGCCCGCGGTCGGACGCTTGAGAGGCACGCCGGCGTCCATCAACGACAGCGACGTGCCGCATACCGTTGCCATCGACGATGAGCCGTTAGATTCAGTGATCTCGGAAACGACCCGGATCGTATAGGGGAACTCGGTGTGCGGCGGCAGCACCGGATGGATGGCTCGCCAGGCGAGCTTGCCGTGACCGATCTCACGGCGGCCGGGCGCGCCAAGCCGACCAGTCTCGCCCACGGAGAACGGCGGGAAATTGTAGTGCAGGAGAAAGGTCTCCTTATACGTGCCTTGCAAGGCGTCGACGAATTGCTCGTCTTCGCCGGTGCCAAGCGTGGCCACCACCAGAGCCTGAGTTTCGCCACGCGTGAACAAGGCCGAACCATGGGTGCGCGGCAACACGCCGACCTCGCAGCTGATCGGCCGGACGGTCTTCACGTCGCGCCCGTCGATGCGCGTGCCGTTGTCGAGAATGTTCCAGCGAACGATTTTTGCCTCGAGCTCCTTAAACACGCTCGCGACCTGTGGCGGAGGATATTTCGGCTCCGCGACGTCGGGCGGACAGAAATGACCTATCACTCGTTCTTTTGCGGCATCGATCGCCTTGTGCCGCGCCACCTTCTCGGGAATGGCGTAAGCGGCGCGTAAGTCCTTCTCGATTAGCCCGAGCATTTCCTTTTCCAGCGCGACGTTGTCCGACACCACGAGCTCGCGCGGCTCCTTCGCCGCCTTCTCGGCGAGCTTGATGATGGCATCGATCACCGGCTGGAAATGCCGGTGCCCAAACATCACGGCGCCGAGCATGATTTCCTCGGACAGCTCTTTGGCTTCCGATTCGACCATGAGGACTGCGTCTTGCGTGCCGGCGACGACGAGGTCGAGCTGGCTTTCGCTCATTTCGTCGATCTGCGGGTTGAGTACATATTCGTTGTTAATGAAGCCGACGCGCGCCGCGCCGATCGGTCCCATGAATGGAACGCCCGAGAGCGTAAGCGCCGCCGATGCCGCGACCATCGCCAGAATGTCGGGATCATTTTCCAGATCGTGCGACAGCACTGTCACGATCACCTGGGTATCGCAGCGCCAGCCGTCGGCGAACAATGGCCGTACCGGACGATCGATCAGTCGCGAAACCAACGTCTCTTTTTCGGTTGGCCGCGCTTCGCGTTTGAAATAGCCGCCGGGAATACGGCCAGCCGCGTAATATTTTTCCTGGTAATTGCAGGTCAGCGGAAGGAAATCGATTCCTTCTTTCGGCTGCTTGGCGGCAACTACCGTCGCGATCACGGTGGTGTCGCCGTATGAGGCGAATACTGCGCCGTCGGCCTGACGCGCGAGTCTGCCGGTCTCTAGCTTGAGCTGGCGGCCACCCCAATCAAGTTGTACACGATGAGCATTGAACATAGCGATTGTCTCTCTTGGTTTTCGCGAAAGGGCGAAAGCCAAAAGCAAGACGGCGAGAGGCTGTCATCACCGCAGCGTAGCTGCGGTGCTTTTTCAGCATCCGGCGATCCTGCCATGGCCTTCGGACCTTTCTACATGCGGACGGGCACTGCCCGTCCCGGAATCGGCAGCTTCGCTGCCGGGTATGGCGGCTGCATCACGCACGTCGGCCGAGCGCGCGGCTTTCTTCCGCGCGCAAATGGTCAACGACGAATGCCAAGCCGTTCAATCAGCCCCTTGTAACGGCCATCGTCGGTGCGTTGCAGATAGTCCAAAATCTGGCGCCGTTGCGAGACGAGCTTCAACAGCCCGCGTCGCGAATGGTTGTCTTTCACATGCGTCTTGAAGTGTTCCGTCAAATTATTGATACGCTCCGACAGCAGCGCGACCTGCACCTCGGGCGAACCGGTATCGTCGGATTTGACGGCATACGTCTTGATAAGCTCCGCCTTACGTGCGGCTGTTATCGACATCGTCTCACCAACCTTTGTTTCTGCCGGCACAACCAACGATGCCGGTTAAGTTAAACACGCGGCGAGGAACGATTTCCCCCTGCTCAACCTCGGCGATGGCCACCAATTGGCCGCTGCAAGCGACCTGAACCATGCCGCGGACAATGGGAGCGTCCCGTCCGCGCAACAATACGGCTTGACCCCTCTGGAGCCTTGCCGCGTCTGCCGGGCTCACGGCCAGCGCCGGGATGTCGTCCAGCGCGGTCTCGATCGGCAGGAGCGCGTCGGCGAAGTGTCCTTCGCCAGCGGCTGCTCTATGGCACAAAGACCGCACTTGTTCCAGGGGTATCATGTCATTTTCGCCAAACGGCCCGACCCGGCCACGGCGCAGGCTGCAAACATGCCCAAACGCCCCGAGCGCTCGGCCGAGGTCACGCGTGAGCGAGCGAATGTATGTTCCCTTGCCGCATTCGGCGGTCAGCACAGCGTGGTCGGGGTCTGGGATTTCAATCAAATCAAGCCGGTGAATCGTGACGGCACGCGGTGCGAGTTCGACGACTTCACCGTCGCGCGCCAAATCATAGGCGCGTTCGCCCTCGAGCTTCACCGCGGAAAAGCGTGGCGGAACCTGCTCGATAGTGCCGGTGAAGCGCACCAATAATCCTTCAATCGCGCCGCGGTCGGGACGCTCATCGCTGGTCGCGACGACCCGACCCTCCGCATCATCGGTATCGCGCTCCTCGCCCCAGCGAATGGTGAAGCGATAGGTCTTTCTCCCATCGAAAACAAACGGCACGGTCTTGGTCGCTTCACCGAGTGCGATCGGCAGGCATCCTGAAGCCAGCGGGTCAAGGGTTCCGGCATGGCCGGCGCGGCGAGCCGCAAACAGATGTTTGATGACCGAGACCGCATGGGTGGAGGTCATGCCGACCGGCTTGTCGAGCACGAGCCAGCCGTGAACGTCGCGTTTTTGGCGCTTGACGCGGCTTGCCGGCGTGGCGTGTGCGTTCTCGCCGTCGGGTTTAGCAAGTGGGCTGGTCGGCGCATTCATGATTTGGAAACCATAAGTCGCAGAAACCGCCATGCGGCGGCGGTCAAATGGTGCGCGGCGCACGCCGATTCGCCGAAAAAGCTGTCTACCTTGCCCATTATTTCTCGTTGCGGCTCCGCAGATCGCGCTGGACCGCAGGTGTTCGCAAAAGCTTCTCTATCCGTTCCGCTTCGTCGAATCGCTCGTCGATGCGAAATCGGATTTCGGGTGCAAATTTCAGGTTAACGCGCCGCGCGATCTCGCCGCGGACGTACCGGTTGTTACGCTCCAGTGCGTCGAGCACTTCCTGTTCGTCGCGCCCGCCAAGCGGCATGATGTAAATAGTCGCCAGTCGCAGATCGGCTGTGACGCGGACTTCGGGGACGGTGATCATGTGATGTTCGATCACCGGATCATGAACCTCTCCGCGCGCCAGCATGTCGGCGAGCTCGTGACGAATCAATTCGCCGACTCGCAGCTGTCGCTGCGAAGCTCCGGCTGATTGATCGCGATGATGCCGGCGGCTCATGAGTGAAATCCGGATGCCTTTCGTGATGGCCGATTTGCCCCGGCCGTCCTGATGTTAGCGGTCGTGAAGTTTGGGACATGAGCGCCCGTCACGGGGTCGGGCAAATCGGCTGTCAAAGCGTCCGCTGGATCGTCTCCACGCGGTAACACTCGATAATGTCGCCTACCTTCATGTCCTGATAATTCTCGAATGCCATGCCGCATTCCTGACCGGCAACCACCTCGCGCGCGTCTTCCTTGAAGCGCTTGAGCTGCGACAGCTTACCCTGGTGGACAACAACGCTGTCGCGGATGAGTCGAACATTGGCGCCGCGCTCCACGGTGCCATCGGTGACACGACAACCGGCAACATTGCCGACCTTCGACACTTTGAAGATTTCGAGAATAACGGCATTGCCGAGCATGGTCTCGCGCAGGGTCGGCGCGAGCAATCCCGACATCGCCTTCTTCACGTCGTCGACGAGATTATAGATGATATCGTAATAGCGAATTTCGACGCCAGCCTGCTCGGCGGCCTCGCGCGCTTCCTTATGCGCCCGCACATTGAAGCTGATCACCGCAGCGTTGGAAGCTTCCGCGAGCGTAACGTCGGATTCGGTGATGCCGCCGACGCCGGCAAAGATGACGCGAGCCGCCACTTCGTCAGTCGATAGCTTTTCCAGCGCTCCGACGATCGCTTCGATCGAACCCTGCACGTCGGCTTTGACAACCAGCGGGAATTCCTTGCGGCCGGCGGTCTTGAGCTGATTCATCATCTGCTCGAGCGAACCGCGCATACCAGTCTGCCGCGCCGCCATCTTTTCGCGCTTCTGACGGTCGCGGTAATCGGTAATTTCTCGCGCCCGCGCTTCGGTGTCGACAACCGCAAGCCGGTCGCCCGCCTCCGGCGTGCCATTGAAGCCAAGTACTTCCACGGGCATCGATGGCCCGGCAGCGACCACCGAATGGCCGGTATCTGAGGCCAAGGCGCGCACCCGGCCCCACTCGCTGCCGGCCACCACGATGTCGCCGGGCTTGAGCGTGCCACGCTGCACGAGGACGGTGGCAACCGGACCGCGGCCGCGATCAAGGCGCGCTTCGATCACGGTGCCTTCGGCAGGACGGTTCGGGTTTGCTTTGAGTTCCAGCACCTCGGCTTGCAGCGCAATCGTATCAAGAAGCTTGTCGAGATTGATTTTCTCCTTGGCGGAGACTTCGAGTTCAAGCACATCGCCGCCGAGCGATTCGACCTGGATCTCATGCTGCAGCAGTTCGGTGCGCACGCGCTCCGGTTTGGCGTCCGGCCTGTCGATTTTATTGATCGCAACGATGATCGGTACTTTCGCCGCTTTGGCGTGATGGATCGCTTCGACGGTTTGCGGCATCACGCCGTCATCGGCGGCGACCACAAGCACGACGATGTCGGTGACCTTGGCGCCGCGCGCACGCATTGCGGTAAAGGCAGCGTGGCCGGGCGTGTCGATGAAGGTAATTCGACCGCCCGACGGCGAGGTCACCTGATAGGCTCCGATATGCTGCGTGATGCCGCCGGCTTCGCCGGCGGCTACCTCGGTCGAGCGGATGGCATCGAGCAGCGAAGTCTTGCCGTGGTCGACGTGGCCCATGATAGTGACGACCGGCGCACGCGGCTGCAGGCTTTCCGGCGGATCCGAAGCGTCGAACATGCCTTCTTCGACGTCGGCCTCGGCGACGCGCCGCACTGTGTGGCCAAGTTCTTCCGCGATCAATTGTGCAGTGTCAGCATCGATCGTGTCGGTGATCTTGGCCATATGACCCTGTTGCATGAGGATGCGGACCACATCCACCGATCGCTCGGCCATGCGATTGGCGAGCTCCTGGATGGTGATCGTCTCTGGAATGATCACCTCACGCGCAATTTTTTCCTTGGGCTCGGTGTCGCGATGGCCGGTCTTGCGCAGGACGCGGCGCCGGAACGCGGCTTCGGATCGCTCGCGCTCCTCGCCTGCGGAAAAAGCGTTAACGACGGTCAGTCGGCCGCGACGCTTTTCGCCGCCGCCTCGCGCTGGTCTGGGCGCTGCGGCCGGCCGAGCGGCCGCGCCGCGCCTGGCTGTGCGCGGCGCCTCGTCGTCGTCGGCCTCTAATGCCGGACGGGCGCCGGGCTTTCCAACCACGGTATCGGCGCCGAAGCGCTTTTTTGCAACTTCGTCGGCTTTGCGCCGTGTTTCCTCATCATGCTTGCGGCGCTCTTCTTCTTCACGCTTGCGCGTTTCCGCCGCCGCGCGCTCGGCACGGTCGGTTTCCTCGCGCGAGCGGCGGACCTTGGCTTCTTCCTCGGCGCGCTCGCGCTCTTCGTGTTCACGCAGCCGCGCGTCGGCGAGCGCATGAGCGCGGGCGTTGCGCTCGTCGTCGGTTAGCGTGCGCAGGACGACGCCGGACGCTTTTGGTGCGGCCGCCGGAGCGGCGCTTGGTGCTGTCGCAGCGGTACTGCCAGTCGCCCTAAGCGGCGCGCCGGCCCGCTTAACCGCGGTTCCGCGTTCCGGGGCAGCCGGCTCGGCTTTGGCCTCGCCCGGACCAGGAACGCGACGTTTGACCTTCTCGACCACGACCGCCTTGCTGCGACCATGGCTGAAGCTTTGACGCACGACGCCCTGTTCGACGCTGCTGCGCTTTAGCGTCAGCGTCTTGGTCGGGGTCACGCTCAGCTTGTCGCCGCTATTTTTCGTGGTCTCACTCATTCCGATACAGTTCCGTACCTATCAGTCTTTGCGCGCCAGCCCAGGCCCAGATTCACCGCGTTCCGGGCCGGATTCTTCGGCGAATTCGCCGTTTCGAAACCGCTCCAAGCGCCGTAATCGGGCCATAAACGTCTCGCTCGCCCGGCCGGCGAGCAGGGCTGCATGTATCACATTTGGGCGCCCCAGTGCCAAATCCAATTGGGCGGAGGTCAATATTCGAACCACCCGCACCGCTTCGGCTTGCCGGCGTTGTCGTAGGGCGGAACCAAGCTTGTTAACGCCGTCCGGAGCCGCTTCGGCTGCATGTACAAGTGCAGCGACGCACTCGCGCGCCAATGCGCTTCCAATCCTGGCAAAGCCAATGACAACCAAGCCGGTTTTGTGCGCCATCGCCAAGGCATCGAGCGCGGCGGTTTCGAGTAAACGCTCGGTTTGCGCTGCCAAATCGGCGGCAAGGCACACGTCTCGCCGGAATCCACGCGCAAAAGCGCTGGCCTTGATTGCCTGATCGAGTGCTCGTCGTGTCGCGGTCACCCACACGCCGCGGCCCGGCAGGTTGCGTTTGAGGTCGGCGACAGCTTCGCCATTTGGCGCGACGACAAAGCGGATCATTGTTTCGACTGGCCGCACTTCGCGCGTGGCGACGCAAAGCCGCTCAAGTCCACGCGATCGCGGTCCATGGTCCAACTCGATGTCGTTCGAGCGTGCCAGCATTGGGGAAAGTCAATCCTCCCGTTCAGGGCTGCGGCGCGGTCGCAGCTGGCTCCTCGACGGCAAGCGCAGCGAGATCTGCCTCGCTGACCCAGCCGGCTTTGACCCGAGCGCGCATGATGAGCGCTTCCGCCTCATCCCGGCTCAATTCCATGCCGTCAAGGATGCCCGGTTGGCGCACGGCCTCGCCGTCTTTGCGTTCAGTCCAACCGACAAGATCGTCGGTGGCGCAGCCGGCGAGATCTTCGACCGTCTTAGTGCCGTTTTCGCCGAAACGCACCAACATGGCCGTCGTGACGCCCTCGACTTCCTTGAGCGCGTCTTCAACGCCGAGCTCACGGCGCTTGGCGTCAAGCTCAGCCTCGATCCGGGCAAGATACTCCTGCGCGCGGTTTTGCAACTCAGCCGCGGTGTCCTCGTCAAAGCCTTCGATGCTGGCGATTTCCTTGGCGTCGACCATCGCCAACTCTTCGACCGAGTTAAAGCCCTCCGAAGCCAGCAACTGACCGATCACCTCGTCGACATTAAGGGTGTCGATGAACATTCGCGTGCGATTCTCGAACTCGGCTTGGCGACGTTCGGATTCTTCCTGTTCGGTGAGGATATCGATGTCCCAGCCCGTGAGCTGCGACGCCAGCCGCACGTTTTGGCCGCGCCGGCCGATGGCGAGCGAAAGCTGTTGATCAGGGACAACGACCTCGATGCGCTCGCGCTCTTCGTCCAGAACCACTTTGGCGACTTCGGCGGGCGCCAGCGCGTTGACTACAAAAGTAGCGATATCGTGCGACCAGGGAATGATATCGATTTTCTCGCCCTGCAGCTCATTAACGACCGCTTGCACGCGCGAGCCGCGCATGCCGACGCAGGCGCCGACCGGATCGACAGAGGAATCGCGGGACACAACGGCGATTTTCGCGCGCGATCCCGGATCGCGAGCCACCGCCTTGACCTCGACGATGCCGTCGTAGATTTCCGGCACTTCTTGCGCGAACAGTTTGGCCATGAACTGCGGATGCGTGCGCGACAGGAAAATCTGCGGGCCGCGCGGCTCGCGCCGAACATCATAGATGTATGCACGGATCCGGTCGCCGTTGCGGAACACTTCACGCGGCAGCATTTCATCGCGCCGCACGATCGCCTCGCCGCGGCCGAGATCGACGACGACGTTGCCGTACTCAACTCTTTTGACGATGCCGTTGACGATGTCACCAATGCGATCCTTGTACTCGTCATATTGGCGATCGCGCTCGGCTTCACGGACCTTCTGCACGATCACTTGCTTTGCCGACTGCGCGGCAATCCGGCCATATTCGAGCGGCGGCAGCGGGTCGGCGATGGTGTCGCCAATTTGTGCCGCGGGATGTCGCCGTCGCGCATCGTCGAGACTGATCTGCGTTGCCGGGTTTTCGACGGTGTCAACCACGAGCATGTGACGAGATAGATGCAACTCGCCGCTTTTCGGATCGATTTCGGCGCGGACTTCGGTCTCGCTGCCGTATCGCGAGCGCGCCGCTTTAGCGATCGCATCTTCCATGGCGCCGAGCACGATCTTGCGATCGATCGCTTTTTCACGCGCGACCGCGTCGGCGATCTGCAAAAGTTCGAGCCTGTTGGCGCTAACGGTCGCCATTGGTCACTCTCCTTGGTTTGGTCCCTGTTTGCTCTTGCGCAGCGATTCGGAAATCAGCGCGTCGGTGAGAACGAGCCTGGCTTCCGCCATATCGTCGATACGCAGCAAAATGTCGTCGGCTTCTTCACAACGAATGCGGGCGCATTCGCCCGCGGTGCCGTGGAGCTCGCCACGGAACCGTTTGCGGCCTTCGATTGGCGCCTGCATTTCAATTTGCGCGGTGTGGCCGGCATAGCGGTCGAAGTCGGACCGGCGCACCAGGGGGCGATCGATGCCGGGCGACGAGATTTCCAGGCGATAGGAACCCTCGATCGGATCGGCGACATCGAAAACCGGCGACAGCGCGCGCGAGACGGCTTCACAGTCCTCAATCGTCATCGTTCCGTCGGGCCGCTCGGCCATGATCTGCACGGTGCAACCGGCAAAGCCGGATATTCGGACGCGGACCAGGCGATAACCAAGCCCGGCGAGCACCGGCTCGGCTAGCGCAGCAACGCGCGCCGCCCGTCCCGGCTCGGTTATCAGCCTGGGTTCCCGGGCAAAATCAGGACTTTCGAAGTCGCTCGATCTATCTTCCATCGTCTTAAGCAGTGCTATCGACCGTATCGCGGTGGTCCTGCATTGGACCTCAAGCTCGCCTTGCGCATTCCGGGTCACACATGGTCACTCGGCTATTCTCGCTGCAAGCGCCGCCTGGCCTCAGGTAATAAAAAAGAGCGGGTCCCGGGGGGCCCACTCTCAAAATCGTTCGGATAATCCGACCGTTATGAGGTATCCATGACGGATGTCGCAAATATAGCGTTTTATCGGCCCTTTGCAAGGGCGTCTTCTTTAATGGGCCAGCAAATAAACGGCCGGTAGCCAACAGCTGCGGCGGCCGCTAGTGCACGAACTGTTCGTCTCGGCTGGCAGATTCATAGTTTGCCGAAAAGCAAAAAACACGACGAGCGTTGTTCCCGCGTGGCCTTGGCATGATAGCGGGTGCCAACAAAGCCGGGCCAGGGATTGCGCCAATCGTCGGCGCACTGTGCCGTCCACGCGAAATGGGGGGAGCGAATGAGTCGCTGCAACGTCCAGGCGGCGTAATCGGCGACGTCAGTCACAAAACGAAATTCACCGCCAGGGCGAAGAATACGCGCCAATTGTTCGACCATTTCATCTTGAACAAATCGGCGCTTCCAATGCCGGCGTTTCGGCCAAGGATCAGGATGAATGAGATCGATCCGCCGGAGTGACGACGCCGGAAGCCAAGCAATTAAGTTAACCGCATCATCAAAATGCAAGCGAATGTTCCGGAGGCCTTCGGTTTCAATCGCCGCAAGCGCCTTGGCCATGCCGTTGACGAATGGTTCAACGCCGAGAAAGCCGGTTTGCGGATGTGCCTTAGCTTCGGCGAGCATTGCTTCGCCCCCGCCGAAGCCTATCTCCAGACAAACCGCGGCTACCGGCTGGTCGGGAAACAACGACGCCAGTTCGGCCGGTGCGGGGCTTTTGAGATCGATCGCAAGACGCGGCAGCAGCGTTTCAAACAGCCCCGCCTGCCGCGGCCGCAGCTTGTGGCCTTTACGCCGGCCAAAAAATGCGCGGACATCGCCGCGTCCGGAATTCATTGCCGTCCTGACCGCGCTAAAGCATGATCCCGAAAAATGGACGCCGGTCTTCGGAAAAGGTCTTGTCTAAACAACCGGATAAAGCGAAATACCGAGTCAACCTAATCAATCTAAACTAAATCATTTCTAAACTAAATCATTTCGCTTTAGCCGCAGCCATCCACGGCGTCTGCCGTGCTCGCCGGTATAGCAAAAGCGCCGGTGCGGGTGCGAGAGCCACTATTCGGTTACCGACGACATGGCCTTAGCGCAATGCGCGTTTAAGCGAATCGGCGAGGTCGGTTCGCTCCCACGAAAATCCGCCATCTTTTTCCGGCGCCCGGCCGAAATGGCCGTAAGCCGCGGTGCGCCGGTATATCGGCCGGTTCAGCTTTAAGGTGCGGCGAATGTTGGTTGGCCGCAGTGGGAACAGTTCGGGAAGCAGTTTTTGCAGCTTCGCTTCCTCGACATTCCCGGTGCCGTGGGTATCGACGTACAGCGACATTGGATCCGCAACGCCAATCGCATAGGCGATCTGGATAGTGCAGCGTTCCGCCAGTCCGGCCGCGACCACGTTTTTCGCCAGATAACGCGCCGCGTAGGCCGCGGATCGATCGACTTTGGTCGGATCCTTGCCGGAGAAGGCGCCGCCGCCGTGCGGAGCGTAGCCGCCATAGGTGTCGACGATGATTTTGCGTCCGGTAAGGCCGCAGTCCCCGTCCGGTCCACCAATGACGAAATTCCCGGTGGGATTGACCAAAAAATCGCTTGGCCGCTTCGACATCCAGCCGCTCGGCAGCGCCGAAGCGACCGTATCCTCGATCATATCGCGGATCATTCCGGGCGAATATTTCTTGCCGTTACGGGTCTGCGCGTTGTGCTGCGTTGAGACCACCACCTTGGTGCAGCCGATCGGCTTGCCATCGACGTACTTGACCGTGACCTGGCTTTTGGCGTCGGGCTGCAAATCGAACAGCGAACCGGCGCGGCGTTTTTCGGCAAGCACCTTGAGGATTTTGTGGGCAAAATAAATCGGCGCCGGCATGAACGAGCCCTCCTCGTAGACCTCGCTCTCGGTGCAGGCAAAACCGAACATCATGCCCTGGTCACCCGCCCCCTCCTGTTCGCCGTTCTTCTTCTTTTTGGCGTCGACGCCCCGGGCAATGTCGGGCGATTGACCATGGAGCAGGACCTCGACATCGGCTCCATAGTACGAAAAGCCATCCTGATCGTAGCCGATGTCTTTCACCACACCGCGCGCGATTTCAGTGATCATTTCGCGATTAACGACAGCCCTGTCGCCGTGTTTGTGGAACAGTGGCGCTTGGCCGCGGCCCTCGCCGGCGATGACAATCTTATTGGTGGTGCATAACGTCTCGCATCCGAGGCGGGTGTTTACCGCGCTTTCATCGGCTATGCCGAGCTTGAGGTCGTTCGCGATGAAAGCATCAAGAACAGCGTCCGAAATTTGATCGCAAACCTTGTCGGGATGCCCCTCCGACACGGACTCGCTGGTGAACAGATAATTGGCGCGGCGCAAAGCGAAGCACTCCCCTCGAAACTGATTTGTGATTTGCCGGTCTGGATTGCGGACCTTGGTTAGTGAACTTAGTGGCTGAACTTGGCCACTGGAATTGGCCACTGAACTTGGCGCGGCAGCGCGGCAGGTTCGTCAGCAGGGTTGTTGCAGCGTCGCCGAGCGCGGTCAAGATGTGGGCGAAAAGTGGGCGCCTGCCTTGGCCGGTCTGCGGCGCGCTCGACTGCGATTGGTTCTTTACCGCTTGTCGCGGCTGGCAATTTGCTCGACAAGATCGACGATGCGGCGCCGCAATTTCGAATCCTCGATCCTCATGAACGCTTTGGTCAAAGCAAGGCCGTCGGCGGTGGCCAGGAAGTCGGAAACGTAAGCGGGTGAGGGCGCTTCGGCCAAGCCTTCGTGCCGGCCCATCGTCAGCGCGTTGGGTGCGCCTTCGAAGAAAAACGCGACCGGGACCTGAAGAATGTGAGAGATCTGCTGCAGGCGACTGGCGCCGATTCGATTGGTCCCTTTTTCGTATTTCTGAATTTGCTGAAATGTGAGGCCAAGCGAGTCGCCGAGTTTTTCTTGGCTCATTCCGAGCATCATCCGGCGCATGCGAACCCGGCTCCCGACATGCTTGTCGGTCGGGTTTGGCGCCTTTTTTGCCAGCGTAGCCATGGCTCCTCCCCCTTTTAGCTCAATGTCGACAGATAGCAAATCTGTCACAATTGAAACTGTTTGCGATTGTTCGAGATCGACAAAGCGTAGTCTGTTTGCAAATAGCAAGTTCTTGCGAAATGAGAACGTTCGCGGATTTGCTCGTTTTAGTTGTAAACCCGTGTTGTACACTATGCGGGGCCAGGAAATTCGCCCCGCCTGCGGTCTCAAATCTTTGGCGCGGCGACGCGTAGCCGTCCACGAACCGCAAGAACGAAGGCGATCAAAATCAATCCAGCAGCGGGTGCATCGCCAAGGCGGGCGTAAATCGGAGCGCCGATCGGGCGCGGCAATGGCGCATCAAGCACGCCTTCGCTGGCAAGCGGCAGGGACGCGATGATGCGGCCGAGCGGATCGACGACCGCCGAGATGCCGGTATTGGCGGCGCGGACCACCGCAAGACCTTCCTCAATCGCGGTCACGCGCGCCTGCTGCAGGTGCTGGTACGGCCCGCTGGACTTGCCGAACCAGCCATCATTGGTGACGTTGACAATCCAGCCCGGCCTCTCGTCAGAGTAAGCGAGTTCGCCAGGAAAGATGACCTCATAACAGATGAGCGGCAACGCGCTCGGCGCGCCTAGCGTGGCGATCAGTCGATGCCGATCGCCGGCAAGAAATCCGCCGCGTTGTTCGGTCAGCACCTGCAGGCCGATGTGCCCCAAGATCTCTTGGAATGGCAAATATTCTCCGAATGGAACGAGGTGGACCTTGTCGTAGAGGGCGCGAATCGCCGCTTGGTGATCGATCACATAGATCGAATTGTAGACGCCGGATTCGGCAGGATTATTCGGATCGGCAAGCCGCATAGCGCCGGTAAACAACAAGGTGTTCTGCGGCAGTGCTCGCGCAATTTGCGCCAGCGCATCAGCCTCGCGCGTCAAGAAAAACGGGAACGGGGATTCCGGCCAGATCAGATGCGTCACATGGTCGAGGCCAGGCCGCGACGATAGAGCGATGTAGTGGTCCACCACCTCGTGCTTGGCGCCATAATTGAAGCGGACATCCTGTTGCAGATTAGGCTGCATAATCCGCAAATGGACGCCCTCGACCAGCCGGGTTGGCGTGTGCGCGAGTCGCACCGCGCCAAAGGCGCCGAGCGCGGCGAGCGCAAAAACGGCCAATGTGAATGGCAGCCATCGTCGCCATGGCCGCCGCTTCGCAGTGTCATCGTCGACGAGCGTGGCGGGGCTGGCGCCGGCGACGATGGCGATAAAGGTCAGTCCCCAGACGCCGAGCAATGAAGCGGCCTGCGCCAGGGCCAAGGGCGCCGTGAGTGCATAACCGAATGCATTCCAAGGAAAGCCGGTGAACGCATGGCCGCGCAACCATTCCACCGCGGTGAGGCCGACGCCCAACGCCAAAATACGCAGCGCGCCGCGTTGCCAAAGAAACCAGGCCAGCACGACGCCCAGCGCAGTGTAGATCGCGAGCACCGCCGGAAGGCCAAAGACCGCGAATGGCAGTAGCCAGCCAAACGTCGCAGCATCGACGAGAAAAGCGTAGCCGAGCCAATAAAGGCCGGCGAGAAAATAGCCGAACCCGAACCACCATCCGATATCAGCCGCTGCGATGATGCCGTTCCAGCCGCGGCCGGCGCCATCGATGAGCCAAACCAACATGGGGAAGGTGATGAATAAAACTGGCCAAGCGTTGAACGGCGCCATTGCCAGAACCGACAGCGCCCCGGCGCTGAACGCGATCGATCGGCGTCGCCAGCCCCAGGCCGGAACGATGCGGTGGGCCAGACTATTCAGCTTCACGGTGTGCGCGGCGGGTTTTGACTGGACCGGACCGCCTCGTCGCGGGGCGCGGCGGGGCGGGATGTTGTCGCGCGCAGCAGTGGCGTCTCGCGTGAACTTGCCGGCCGACGATCCTTGCGCAGATAGATCTTGACGCGCTTGACCCGTCGCGGATCGGCATCGAGTACCTCGGCCTCGAACGGTTCCGGTCCCGGTACGAGTTCGCCGCGGACCGGCACGTGGCCGACTTTGGTGACGAGGTAACCGCCAAGCGTGTCGACCTCCTCCGCAACGTCGCCGACGTCGAACTGATTGCCGATCGCGGCGCGCACGTCATCCAGGCTGGCGCGGCCGTTGGCCACGAATGAGCCGTCGCTTTGCCGCGTCACCGCTGGGCTTTCTTGCTCGTCGTGTTCGTCGGCGATGTCGCCGACAATCAGCTCCACCAGATCCTCGATCGAAACCAGCCCATCGCTGCCGCCATATTCGTCGATGACAAGGGCAAGGTGAATGCGGGTGGCCTGCATTTTCGCAAGCAGATCAAGCGCCGGCATTGAAGGCGGCGCGTAGAGGATTTCGCGAACGATCTTCGCTGAGGTTAGCGGGATGGAAAGATCGATATTCGCGAAGTTGAGCTCGCCCGATTTCGCTTTGTCGCGATCAACCGACGTGGATACCTGTTCGTCGGCGCGCGCCGCCATGAATGCAATCAGATCGCGAATATGGACCATGCCCGCGGGATCATCCAGCGTATCGTTGTAGACCACCAGCCGTGAATGCGCCGCCACTTCGAAAACTTTGACGAGTTCGCCCAACGTGATGTCTTGCTGTACAGCGACAATATCGGCGCGCGGCACCATTATCCTTTCGATTCGCGTTTCTCGCAGCCCGAGAATGTTCTTGAGCATCGTCGCTTCTTCGGGCGAAAAATCGGAATGGGCTTGGTCGTCGGTCAGGACCAGTTCAAGATTTGCGCGAGTCGATGCGCCCCGCCAGCCGAGCAACATGCGCATGGCGCGCGAGAGCCAACCATCGGACTGTTCGGCTTGCGCCGGCACTATGACCGGAAGCAAGTGACGCTTGCTATCGGCGGGGTCGCCGCGTGGAGGAGGCTCAGCCATTGTCGTGTTCGGGGCCAGCTTTAACCCCTTATCTTACGCGCTCTGGGCGGCGAGCGCTCGGCTTCCTGCCACGCCGTTTTGCCGCCCGTTTGGCGTCATTCCCGGCCGTAGACCGCCCATCCACGCGATAAGGATCAGGCACCGCTAGCTTACGCAAAATGGTGCGCTCAGCGGTCTCCATGACGCGCGCGTCCACATCGCTTTCGTGATCATAGCCGAGAAGATGCAAAAAGCCGTGCACGGCAAGATGGGCGAGGTGATGGGCAAACGGTTTACGCGCGCGGTGCGCTTCGCGCTTGATCGTCTCGTAGGCAAGCACAATGTCGCCAAGATGGCGCCCGCTGGCATTTCTTGTCGCAAACGAGAGCACATTCGTCGCCGCTTCGACGCCGCGCCAGTTGCGGTTGAGCGTCCGCATGGTGGAATCATCAGTCAAAACAATAGCGAGTTCGGTTGGACTTGTTGATAGCACGGCGGCGGCCTTCATGACCGCACGCCGCACCACCGATTTCGACTCGCCAGCATCTTGCCAATGTTCCGAATCGACCAGCACATCGATCTTCAGCGGCGTAGCCGTCGTGCGGTTCATTCCCGGCGCTCGCGCCGGCGCGCGACCTCCGCGTCATAGGCCGCGACAATGCGCGCAACTAGCTCGTGACGGATCACGTCCGCCGCCGTGAAGCTCGCATGTCCAATGCCGTCGATGCCTTCAAGCAGACGCACGGCGTCCGCCAATCCGGACGTCTGGCCTGGCGGCAAATCGACCTGGCTCGGATCGCCGGTTACGACCATGCGGCTGTTTTCGCCGAGCCGGGTGAGCAGCATTTTCATCTGCATGGCCGTCGTGTTCTGGGCCTCGTCGAGAATAATGGCGGCGTTCGACAGCGTTCGACCGCGCATGAAGGCGAGCGGTGCGATCTCGATTTCACCAGTCTGCAGCGCCCGCTCCACAATGCGCGGATCCATCAGATCATAAAGCGCGTCGTAGATCGGCCGCAGATATGGATCGACTTTTTCGCGCATATCGCCCGGCAGAAAGCCGAGCCGTTCTCCCGCTTCCACCGCCGGGCGGGACAGGATGATGCGATCAACTTCCTTGCGCTCAAATAATTGCACCGCATACGCGACGGCAAGCCAGGTCTTGCCGGTACCGGCGGGTCCAGTGGAAAACACCAGCGCGTGACGCTTGAGCGCGCGGACATAGGCATCCTGGGCCGCTGTTTGGGCGCGCACGCGCCGCTTGCGCAGGTTGATTTCCTCGAAGCTCTGCCGCGCCGACGCCGGATCGAAATCAAATAACGAACCCTGAGACAACGCCAGCCTGATCGTGCCCTCAACATCGCCTGGAACCAAATCATCGCCGCGCTTGAGCCGCTCGTAGAGACTTTCGAGCACGCGGCGTGCCTGATCGCAGGCCTCGCGCGAGCCTTCAACCGTCACTTGGTTGCCGCGCGAATTGGCGACGACGCCGAGCCGCCGCTCGATGAGCGCCAGGTTCTGGCTGTATTGTCCGAACAGTGTCGATGCGAGGCGATTGTCGTCAAATGTTAAAACAATCTGTGCAGTATTGTTTGGCGCGATGAAAACCGATTCTTCCGTCTCGGGAGTGCGCATTCAGGCTCCTGTTGCCAGAGCAACCTCGACCGGTCGTGGTGCGGCCGCCGGCGACGCGTCATCGGTAAGCGCGCCGAACAGGCTATTGCTGCCGATCTCGGTGATCGTCACGGCCGCAATATCGCCGATCAGCGATTGTGGCGCGGTCGCTTGCACCGGCTGAAGATAGGGCGAGCGGCCAACGAGCTGTCCGGCGTGACGGCCGGGGCGCTCAAACAACACGTCGAAGGTGCGGCCCAAACAGCTGCTATTGAACGCTGCCTGGCCGGCATCGATGGCACGCTGCAATCGTCGCAGCCGTTCCGATTTGACGACTTCGTCGATTTGCTCCGGCATTTCGGCGCCAGGCGTGCCTGGCCGCGGCGAATATTTGAACGAGAACGCCCCCGAAAAACCAATCTCACTGACCAAGCTGAGGGTCGCGGCAAAATCTTCTTCGGTCTCACCGGGAAAGCCCACGATGAAGTCGGAGGTAAGCGCGAGAGCGGGGCACGCGTGCCGCAGCCGCTCGATCACGCGCAGATAATCGGCGCGCGTATGGCGGCGGTTCATTGCGGCGAGGATGCGGTCCGACCCGGATTGTACCGGTAAATGCAGTTGCGGCATCAGCTTCGGCAAATCGCGATGCGCCGCTATTAAGTCGTCATCCATGTCACGCGGATGACTGGTCGTATAGCGCAGGCGCTCGATGCCAGGCACGCGTCCGACCCGTTCGAGAAGACGCGCCAGCGACCAGGCACAGGCGTCCGGACCTTTGCCGTGATAAGCATTGACGTTTTGGCCGATCAGCGTGACCTCGCGCACGCCGGCTTCCGCAAGCGATTCGATTTCCCCAAGCACGCTCTTGACCGGACGCGACAGCTCAGCGCCGCGCGTGTACGGCACCACGCAAAAGGTACAAAACTTGTCGCAGCCTTCCTGCACCGTGACGAAGGCGTTGACGCCGCGAGCTCGAATCGCCGCCGCACTCGGTGCAGCAAGGTGCGAAAATTTGTCCTCTGTCGAAAATTCAGTATCGATCGCGCGCCCACCGTCCGCAGCGCGAGCCAGCAAAGCCGGCAGCCGATGATAGCTTTGCGGACCGAATACCAAATCGACGGCCGGTGCCCGGCGAATGATCTCTTCGCCCTCCGCTTGCGCCACACAGCCGGCAACCGCGATAACCAGCCGGCGGTTTTCAGCCGCGGCCGCTTCTTTCAGCCGGCGCACGCGGCCGAGTTCGGAATAGACCTTTTCGGCGGCCTTTTCGCGGATGTGGCAGGTGTTGAGGATGACGAGGTCGGCATCCTCCACTGTAGCGGTCTCGACATAGCCGTGCGGCGCCAGCGTGTCTGCCATCCGACGCGAGTCGTAGACGTTCATCTGGCAGCCGAACGATTTGACGTAGAGCTTGCGGGCTTTTGACATGCCGCGATTGCTAACCTAACCCTCTGTTGCACATCACGAAATCAGTTTTCCAGCCGGGATCCGTGGCGACGGATATCTGGGCTTAGCCCGTCTGCCGACCCCGATGCAATATACACGCACAATCGATTTCCCGGATGTCGACCGTTCGCGACTTGATATAGGCATCGCACTACCCTCGGCTAGCGACGCGACGGGCAGTGATCCGTCATCCATCAGCCTAACGCGCGACGTAGCACCAGCGCGGTCGCGCCGTCTTCATAATAGCCCTGCCGTCGGCCGACCTCCCTAAATCCGGCACGGCGGTAAAGCCGGCAGGCCGGCGCATTTTGCTCCCCGACCTCCAGATAAATGGCATGAATGCCAAGGCCGGCCAGCCGGCGCAAATGCAGATCGAGCAATTGGCGGGAAAGGCCGCGGCCACGCCAAGATGGTGCAATCGCGACCGAGAGGATTTCCGCTTCACCCGCAGCGAGGCGCGACATGATAAAACCGATCAGCTTGCCGCCAGCGGTCATGCGCTGTACCACCACATTGTTTTCGAGCAACAGCCGACGAATCTCGTCTTCGTCCCAGCCGCGCCGAAACGAGGCGCCGTGTACGGCGGCGATTGGGCCCGCGTCCGTCTGCCGCGCCTCGGAGATGGTCGGCCTCGTGCGGTCAAAAAGGCGTGATACGAAATTCATCATCGGCGCGGTAGCTGTGCGGCATTTTGCGGCTGGGCGTCGGGTGCGCGCAAATATTGCGGATTCGGGGCCGATTGCGGTGGCGTCGTCACGGCGCCGATCTGCGCCACCCAGCCAATGTCCGGTGCCTCTCGTGCGTCGACGGTGCGCGGCGCCGGGACGTGCTTTGATAATCCGTCAGCGACGGCTCGAGCCGCCGAGCCGACCAGACAAGCTGGCGCGCTGGATGCGGCGCGTATCGCCTCGCTTAACGGCGCAAGTCGCGGGCTGACAAGGGTCTGCCCACCGGGCCCGAACACCTGCAGAAAAACGTGCTGGTGTCGTGCATCGATCGCGGCAACAACGGAAGTCTTGCTGTTGTTGCCGGCTAGGTAGGGCGCAGCATAGACCGAAAGTGTCGAAATGCCGACGACCGGCACATTGGTCGCGACACCAAATCCCCGCGCGGCGGCCAGACCGACGCGCACGCCGGTGAAACTGCCGGGGCCGATCGTGACCGCGATACGGTCGAGATCCCGAAAGGTCAGACCGGATTGCTTCATGACGCGGGCGATGAGCGGCATCAGCGCTTCGGCATGGCCGCGCACCATTGGAGAGGTCTCGCTCGCGACAATCCCATCGCTGGTATCGAGAACGGCAGCCGCGCAAGCCGCGAGCGCCGTATCAATGGCGAGCACACGCATCGAGTGTCACGTAATGACAGAGGTTGATTGCCGGCGCCAAAAGCTCCGTGAATCTGGCGGCGGATCACATCGGACGGACTTCAGTGACGTCGGGGATGAAGTGACGCAGCAAATTCTGAATGCCGTGGCGGAGCGTTGCTGTCGAGGAGGGACAACCGGAGCAAGCGCCTTTCATATTGAGATAGACGACGCCGTCCTTGAAACCGCGAAAAGTGATGTCGCCGCCATCATTGGCGACCGCGGGCCGAACCCTGGTCTCGATCAGTTCCTTGATGGTGGCAACCGTCGCGGCGTCCGCCTCGTCGAAAAACTCTTCGCCGTCTTTGATCTCACCGCTGCCAGCGGTCAGCAGCGGCGCGCCCGACATGAAGTGCTCCATGATGGCGCCTAGGATCATCGGCTTGAGCTGCTGCCATTCGCCGGCACCCTTGGTCACGGTGATGAAATCGGAGCCGAAGAATACTCCACTGACCCCGGGGATACCGAACAGCCGCTCGGCGAGCGGCGACTGTTCGGCTTGCGCCGCGTCACGCAGGTCGAGCGTGCCGTTCTCGAGCACCGGGCGGCCGGGCAGGAACTTCATCGTCGATGGGTTCGGCGTGGCTTCGGTCTGGATGAACATCGTGCCCTCCATCACGGCGCGCGGCCGGTCGGCCCAAAGCAGCGCTATGACTCGCATCAAACTAGCATATTACGTGGCGAAGTTAGCTTGGAAGTTCAAGGGCAGGGCAGGCGGCGCGTATCAGTAAGTCCAGCAAATTGCAGGGTCTAGCTCCGCACGAAGCCGACCACGTCCTTGACCGCGTTCATGGTTTCGCGCGCCAATGTCTGGGCGCGCCCGGCGCCATCGGCCAGCACGGCATCGATCGCCGCTGGATCGGCGAGGAGCCGTTTCATTTCCGCTCCAATCGGGGCCAGCTTGGCAACGGCGAGCTCGGTCAGCGCCGCTTTGAATGCCGAGAACTGAGCATTGCCGAATTGCCGGAGCACCGCGGTGCGGTCGATATCAGCGAGCGCTGCATAGATACCGACGAGATTATCGGCCTCGGGTCGCGCCGCGAGCCCCTTTTCGTCGCTCGGCAGCGGCTCCGGATCGGTCTTGGCGCGGCGGATTTTCAATGCAATCGCGTCGGCGTCGTCGGTCAGATTGATACGGGAAAAATCGGAAGCATCCGATTTCGACATCTTTTTTGAACCGTCCCGCAGTGACATCACGCGCGTGGCTTCGCCGGTGATCAGGGGCTCCGGTAACGGGAAAAAAGCATCGCCATAACCTTTTTCCCTGATCGATTGAGCGAAGTCGTTGTTGAATTTTTGGGCGATATCACGCGACAGCTCCAGGTGCTGCTTCTGGTCCTCGCCGACCGGCACATGGGTCGCGCGATAAACCAGAATGTCGGCCGCCATCAAAGTCGGATAGGCGTAGAGGCCGACCGAAGCATTTTCGCGATCTTTGCCGGCTTTTTCCTTAAATTGCGTCATGCGGTTGAGCCAGCCGAGCCGCGCCACACAATTAAATATCCAGGCGAGCTCGGCATGCTCAGGCACCTGGCTCTGATTGAAAACGATGTTCTTTCTCGGATCGATGCCGCAGGCCAAAAATGCGGCGGTGACCTCGCGGATTGCTCGCGGCAATTCGCTGGGCTCCTGCCACACGGTGATGGCGTGCAGATCGACGACGCAATAAATGCAATCGAAGCGATCCTGCAGATCGACGAAGCGCTTAATCGCACCGAGATAATTGCCGAGATGGAGATTGCCGGTCGGCTGCACCCCGGAGAAAATCAGTTCCTTGAATTTCATGTGCTGGAGAACCTCGCCTGGCCGCCGCCCGATCCGCGCCTTCCCCACCCGAGGCGGCGGCGCGGTGGCGTCCCCATGCCACGCCGTCAGCTTGCCGTGCAAGAGGCGGCCGCTATAGTGCGCGACCCACACGCGACGACATCCCGAAATTCAATGCCAGCAAGCGCTTCCGCTCGTTTTGACGTCCTCGGCATCGGCAATGCCATTGTCGACGTCCTTGCCCGGACGGACGACGACTTTCTGCTGGCGCATGGCATGCGCAAAGGGGGAATGGCGCTTATCGACGAGGCACGGGCGCAGGCGATCTACGACGCAATGGGTCCGGCGGTCGAGATATCGGGCGGGTCAGCGGCCAATACGGTGGTCGGCGTCGCCGGCTTCGGTAGCCGGGCGGCGTTCGTCGGCAAGCTCAAGGCCGATGAGCTTGGCCGCACCTTTAATCATGATATTCGCGCTGCGGGCGTGACCTTTGCGACCCCGCCGGCAGGTGATGGTCCCTCTACTGGCCGCTGCTATGTGTTGGTGACGCCAGACGGCGAGCGGACCATGAACACCTATTTGGGAGCGGCGCAGGATCTACATCCGCGCGATGTCGACGAGGCGATGGTGGCCGCAAGCGCGATCACTTATCTCGAAGGCTATTTGTGGGATCCCAAGCACGCCAAAGAGGCTTTCCTCAAAGCCGCAAAGATCGCTCATGCCGGCGGTCGCAAAGTCGCGCTGTCGCTGTCGGATGCGTTCTGTGTCGACCGCTGGCGGGATGAGTTCTTACAGCTGATGCGCTCGGGCACGCTTGATCTGATTTTCGCCAACGAAGCCGAGCTGCACAGCCTTTATCAAACATCGGACTTCGATGGCGCCATCGCCGCGCTGCGCGCCGATATCGGCGCGGCGGTGGTGACGCGGAGCGAGAAGGGCTGTCTCGTGCTCGGTCCCGATGGCATCGAGGCCGTTCCAGCATTCCCGGTTGATCGTGTGGTCGATACGACCGGCGCCGGCGATTTGTTCGCCGCTGGGTTTCTCACTGGGCTTGCGCGTGGCGCTGACGACCGCATTTGCGGCCGGCTCGGTGCGCTTGCGGCGGCCGAAGTCATCCAGCATCTCGGTGCCCGTCCTGAGACATCGCTGCGCCAGCTCGCGCGCGAGAACGGTCTCGCTGATTAAATTGCGCGAGTTCGTCCCGGCAAATGCAAACGGTAACCAATCGCTAACCAAAGCTGGTTAACGACTGATCAACCGTAAATGCCGGAGATCCGAAATGGCTGAGAGCCCCGATCATGCCGCCGGCGGCGGCGAAGCCGCTGCAAACGGAGCCGGCGCACCGTGCATCAATTTGCCCGCGGTCACAGCGCCTACGTTTGACGCGGAGCATCAGGCCGAAGCCAAAACGGCGAATGAATCAGGCGAGGGCATCACAGCTTCCGCCGCACAAGCTCGATCCAAGCGGTTTCTCATGCTCGCTGCGAGCGTGGCATTCGCCGCGGGCTTTGGTTCGTTCATCGGTTCGATATCGGGCGCGGGATTGGCGCGATTCATTTATTCGCCAGCGCCGGCCGCACCGCCTGCGAGCGGCATCGAGAACACGGTCGCTGCCATGCATGAAATCAAGCTTGAGTTGGCCGAGCTCGCCACGCTCAAATCGACCCTCGACAACGCGGCGCGCAACACGACGAGCCAATATGCCAAGATCGCCGATCGTCTAGATCGCCTCGATCAACACGGTACCGCTGCAGTTGAAACGACGGCTTCACTCCCCGCGGCGGCTCAGCCGACAGAAATGCCGAAGTTGAATGACCGCGTGTTGCAGGATTGGATCGTCCACGACGTGCAGAATGGCCGCGCTTTGGTTGAGAGCCGCTACGGCGGTCTGTTCGATGTCAGCCCCGGCAGCGTTCTTCCTGGCATCGGGCGCGTGGATGTGATCAAGCGGCAGGACGGCCACTGGGTCGTGTTGACCGCTCGCGGCACCATCACTTCCGCGCGCTGAAAAGATTTCAATATAGTCGCGAATGTAAATCGCGCAGCAGTGCCGGCGCTTCACGCGCTTTAGCCCCATTCAATTTGCTATCGTCCGCTGCGTGGCACAGGGATTTAAGGATGAACATCTCAAGATGCATCATCCGGCTCTTCTTCGCGGCGATCACGTGGTGGACTATGTCCGTGCTGGCACAGGCGCAGCCGGCGGCGACGCCAAAGCCGGAAATGACGGGAGCCTGCCCCGGATTGGTCGCCGATCGGCCCACCGCGATTCCCGTGGCGTGGCAATTGGCAGCGCTTCATTTAGCGGTGCTGAATTCAGATCAGGTCCGGCTGACTTTTGTCGGTCACGCGACTTTCCTCGTCGAAAGTCCGCAACTTGTGCGCATTGCGACCGATTACAATGATTACGTGAAGCCACCGGTGCTGCCGGATATCGTGACGATGAATCACGCGCACGATACGCACTATACCGACCATCCCGATCCGGCGATCAAATACGTGTTGCGTGGCTGGGGAACGAGCCCCGAGCAACCCGCGATCTGGCACTTGAAATACCGCGACGTGCGAGTGCGCAACGTGCCGACGAATATCCGCAGCTTCTATGGCAGCGCCATGACCGAGCGCTATGGCAATTCAATCTTCATTTTTGAAATCGCCGGTCTCTGCGTCGCGCATCTCGGCCATTTGCATCATACGCTCACGCAGCAGCAGCTTAACGAGATCGGTCGCGTTGACGTGGCTATGGCACCGGTCGACGGCAGTTATACCCTCGATCTCGACGGCATGATGCAAGTGCTGACCGCTCTGAAGGCACCGCTTATCATTCCGATGCACTATTACGCGCAGTACATCCTGGACCGATTTCTCGATCGCGCGCGCAAGCTCTGGGATGTCGAAACGGCGGAAATCCCCTCAGTCGTAGTTTCGAAGGCGACGCTGCCGACCGCCCCCAAGGTTTTGGTGCTGCCGGGACATTGATGAAATTCGCTTAGACATCGACGCTGGCGGCCAGCGCGTGTTGTTCAATGAATTCGCGCCGCGGCTCGACTTTGTCGCCCATCAGCTCGTCGAAAATCGTATTGGCTTCGTCGATTTCCTTGACGCTGACGCAGAGCAACGATCGCGCATTGGTATCGAGCGTGGTCTCCCAGAGCTGCTCCGGGTTCATTTCGCCGAGTCCTTTGTAGCGCTGCAGTGTTGCGCCCTTGCGGCCGGTGCCCGTTACCGCTTCGAATAGTCCGACCGGGCCGTGAATGGGCACCTCCTCGTCCTTTCGCCGGAGCATCGCCGGCGGCGTTGGCCGGGGATAGATCTGTTGCAGCGACGGCGCGAATTCGTCGAGCTTGCGGGCGTCAGCGGAGCCAAGCAGCGCCTGGTCGATGACCGCAACTTCCTTGACGCCGCGCAGCGTGCGCTCGAATTGGAAACCCGCCTCGCTGAATTGGCCCTTCCACCCGCGTTCCGCTGGCTCGGTGAGCGCGTCGAGCCGCCGAGCGATATATTCCGCGGCTTGCGTCGCCTGCACTGGATCGTCGGTCACTTGCGAGCGCAACACGCCGGCAATAGCGGCCTGCTCGATGACCTGGCGGTTATAGCGGCTGTGCAGGCCGCGTAGCAGATTGCGGATGCTTCGTGCCTCCTCGACCAGTTTGCGCAGATCGTTGCCGGCGCGAACTTCGCCAGACGACAGCCGTAGCACGGTCTCTTCGCGACCTGCATCGATGAGATAGTCTTCAAGCGCGTGTTCGTCTTTCAGATATTGTTCGGACTTGCCGCGCGCGACCTTATAAAGCGGCGGCTGCGCGATATAGAGATGCCCGCGATCGATTATCTCACGCATCTGCCGGTAGAAGAACGTCAACAGCAGCGTACGGATATGGGCGCCGTCAACGTCGGCATCCGTCATGATGATGATCTTGTGGTAGCGCAGCTTCTCGATTGAAAATTCATCGGTGCCAATGCCGGTGCCGAGCGCCGTAATCAGCGTGCCGATCTGCTCCGAGGACAGCATTTTGTCCATGCGTGCGCGCTCGACATTCAGAATCTTTCCGCGCAGCGGCAGCACCGCCTGAAATTCGCGATTGCGGCCCTGCTTGGCGCTACCGCCGGCGGAGTCACCCTCGACGATGAACAGTTCGGATTTTGCCGGATCGCGCTCTTGGCAATCCGCGAGCTTCCCCGGCAGCGACGTGATGCCGAGAGCGCTCTTGCGAGTCATTTCGCGCGCTTTGCGCGCGGCCTCGCGCGCCGCGGCGGCTTGGATCACCTTGCCGACAATGATCTTGGCTTCGGAAGGATGCTCTTCGAACCAGGCGTTTAGCATATCGTTGACGATGCCTTCGACCGCCGGCCGCACTTCGGACGAAACGAGTTTATCCTTGGTCTGCGAGGAAAATTTCGGGTCAGCCACTTTGACCGACAAAACAGCGGTCAGTCCTTCGCGGCAGTCATCGCCGGTCAGTGCGACCTTTTCCTTGCGGGCCACGCCGGCAGAGTCGGCATAACCGGTGACCTGGCGCGTCAGCGCGCCGCGAAAGCCGGCAAGGTGGGTCCCGCCATCCCGCTGCGGAATATTGTTGGTAAAGCACAGGACGTTTTCGTGATAGCCGTCGTTCCACCACAGCGCGCATTCGACCATGACGCCATCGCGCTCGGCTTTGATGACGATCGGTTGCGGCACCAGCGGCGTTTTATTGCGGTCGAGATATTTGACGAATGCCTCGACGCCGCCCTCGTAGCGCATCTGTTCGCGCTTTTCGACGGCATGCCGCATGTCGGAAAGCACGATAGTGACGCCGGAATTGAGGAACGCCAGTTCGCGTAGCCGATGCTCCAGCGTCGCAAAATCGAATTCCGTCATGCTGAAGGTTTTTTTGGACGGTAGGAATGTCACTTCCGTGCCGCGCTTGTCGCGAGCCGCCCCGACTACGGCGAGCGGCGCCACCGCCTCGCCGTCGCGAAATTCCATGAAGTGTTCTTGACCATCGCGCCAGATCGTCAGGCGCAGCCAGGTCGACAGCGCATTGACGACCGAGACGCCAACGCCATGCAGTCCACCGGAAACCTTGTAGGAGTTCTGATCGAATTTTCCGCCGGCATGAAGCTGCGTCATAATGACCTCGGCGGCGGAGACGCCTTCGCCCTTATGGATGTCGGTCGGTATGCCGCGACCGTCGTCGCGAACGGTGCAGGAGCCGTCCGGGTTGAGGATGACGATCACTTCTTTGGCGAAACCGGCAAGCGCTTCGTCGATCGCGTTGTCGACGACCTCGTAGACCATGTGATGCAGGCCGGAACCGTCGTCGGTGTCGCCGATATACATGCCCGGCCGCTTGCGCACGGCATCGAGCCCTTTGAGCACCTTGATCGATTCCGCGTCATAGTCGGAGGACGGGGGAATTTGCTTGCGGACGGGTTCAGCCATTTTCCGGGCTTTCGAATCACTGGCAAAAAATATGGGTGAATCGCCGAATCTTGTACACCAAAAAGGCGATCCGTACAGGACAAAAGGGTTGACACTAACATATTGTCGAATCGCTGTTTTTCAAGATTTTGCGGCGGCGCAAACGTGGCCTTGTTCGAAGCTGAATCGACGCGTTGGCGCAACCGTTGCCTCGCGGTGGTACGTCAATCGTGTTCGCGGCTGTGAATGGCTTGTCGAGGGACCATTAAAGCGACGACCGTCGCGGCTTTCGCTTCAATTGCGGGTCCAAAAGGTGCTGCTCGCCCGGGCAATAATCCGCAATTGGACGTTGAAAACGGTCCAGGGCTGCGGCCCAAAGTTCCATGCGATCCAAGTCTTCGCGGAGCCGCTCAAGAGCTTCGATTAGGTTTTGCACGATTGCATCTGCTGCCGGTTCCGGCATTCGGACGCCTCTGTTCCTTACCCGACGTTTCCCTCTCTTTTCTAGGTTAAGAAGCTGCGCGCAGTCTTGTTCCCGCCGCGGCGCGAGCCGCGCCCGAGGCGACAAGGTCGTCACGCCGGCAGCGTCAGCGTGCCTGACTTGACCTCGATCACGGTGGCCGGCGACTCGATTTCACGAAACAGCGCTGAATCTGCACCCGTCATCCAGGTTTGCGCGCCGAGTTCCGCGAGTTCGTGGTGCAGCGCCAAACGGCGCGCGGGATCGAGATGGGCGAGGACTTCGTCGAGCAGCAGCACTGGCGCGGCACCGGTCATCTCGCTCAGCAAGCGAGCGTGCGCGAGTACAAGGCCGATCAGCAGCGCTTTCTGTTCCCCTGTCGAGGCATCTGCGGCAGGGATGCCTTTTGCGGCATAGACCACTTTCAGATCGCCTAAATGCGGACCATCCAGCGTACGGCCGGCGGCGGCATCGCGACTGCGATTGTCACGCAGCACTGCGCGATACCGCTCCTCGACTTCGCTGGCCGGATGCATCGGGATGAGCTGTTCCAGCCAGCCGTCAATGGCAATCTCGACCGGCGGGAACGGCGACCGCTTGCGCTTGTCCAAAACGGCCTCGAGACGGCGAACCGTTTCGATCCGCAGCCCTGCCACCGCCACCGCAAGCTCGGCGGTTTCGTGTTCGACCGCTTCCAGCCAGTGCGTATCGACGCGTGCGTCTTCCAAAAGACGGTTACGCGAACGCAGCGAGCGCTCGAGCGCATTGACGCGGCCGGCATGTTCGGCGTCGACCGCCAGCGTCAGACGATCGAGAAAACGCCGACGCTCCGACGGGGCTCCGGTAAACAGACTGTCCATCGCCGGCACGAGCCATATGACCCGCAGATGGTCAGCAAATGCTGCGGCTGACGGCACTGACTCGCGATCGATCCGGTATTGCCGCTGCGGAGTTGCGTCGTCTTCAATGGGCGGCTCAATGCCGGTGCCGAGCGTCGCCAGTCCGAGCGCGCCTTCGATTTCCGCGGCGACGGCCCAGGAACCGTCGCCTTCATTGAAGGCTACTTCGTTGAGCGTCGCGCGGCGCAAACCGCGCCCAGGCGCAAGAAACGAGATTGCTTCAATCAGGTTGGTTTTGCCGGCACCGTTCGGCCCCACCAGCGCCATCGTTGCTGCATCGGCTTCGAGCGACGCAGTGTGGTAGTTGCGAAAATTGTGCAGGTTCAGTCGGCGGACGAGCGCAGGCATCGTTTTCAGCTTCGGTCATCGGGCAATGCCAATAGCTGATGACCGATCGCCGATCCGTGTCAAACGCGCATCGGCATCAGAACATACAGGGCGCCGCGTTGCTCCTTATCCTGGATCAACGTCGGCGATCCTGGGTCGGCAAGCTTCAGCACGGCGGCCTCGCTTTCGATCTGTGCGGCGATCTCGAGGAGATAGCGCGAATTGAACCCGATATCGATCGGGTCGGCCTCGTATTCGACCTCAAGCTCCTCGTTGGCGCTGCCGGAATCCGGGTTGGTGACCGACAACAATAGGCGTCCGGCATTGATCGATAATTTCACCGCCCGCCCGCGCTCACTTGACACGGTGGAAACCCGATCGACCGCGGCCTCGAATTCTTTTCTATCGACCACCAATTCCTTGTCGTTGCCGGACGGGATCACGCGCGCGTAATCGGGAAAGGTGCCATCGATCAGCTTCGACGTCAGCACGGTCGCGCCGATGGCGAGCCGGATCTTGCCGGGCGACAATTCGATCGTCACCTCAGTTTCGCCGTCTTCCATAAGCCGGTGAACCTCGGCCACGGTCTTGCGCGGCACGATGATGCCGGGCATGCCGGCGGCCCCCTTCGGCAGTTCGACTTCCATCTGCGCGAGCCGGTGGCCGTCGGTTGCGACGGCGCGAAGCGTCTGCGCTTTCGCCGTGCCCGCGGCATGCAGATAGATGCCGTTGAGGTAATAACGCGTCTCCTCGGTCGAGATGGCGAATTGCGTCTTGTCGATGAGGCGTTTTAATTCGCTCGCCTTGAGCGCGAACTTGTGCGTCATCTCGCCGGCAGCGAGGTCAGGAAAATCGCTCTCCGGCAGTGTCTGCAGCGTAAAACGCGAACGCCCAGCGCGAATCGCCAATGCGGCGCGATCGCCCGATGATTCCAGTGCGATCTGCGCGCCTTCAGGAAGCTTACGCACAATATCGAAGAACATATGCGCTGGCACGGTCGTCGAGCCGCCCGGGGCAACCTCGGCAGCGATCGTGTCGATCACTTCGATATCAAGGTCAGTCGCTTTCAACGAAAGCTTGGAGCGGTCGCCGTGCAACAGCACGTTGGCAAGGATCGGAATCGTATTGCGGCGTTCGACCACGCGATGGACATGGCCCAACGACTTCAACAATTCCGAACGCTCTACTGTGACTTTCATCGCGAAATCCATGAAGGAAGCCGAAACGCGGACAACAAAGGTGGCGCGCCGCAAGGCTTTCGGCAAGCCCAGCCCGGCCGCCGCGCGGGGCTTTTCCATGCCTTTTTACAGGCGCTTACACTGGATTGCGAGCAACCAGGCCTCGGTCCTGGCATCAGGAGCGGCATCAGTCCTTGTGCTCAGTCCTTGCGCTCGGTCCTTGCGCTCAGTCCTTGCGCTCAGTCCTTGCGATCAGTCCTTGCGCTCAGTCCTTGCGCTCAGTCCTTGCGCTCAGTCCTTGCGCTCAGTCCTTGCGCTCAGTCCTTGCGCTCAGTCCTTGCGCTCAGTCCTTGCG